>AR_comb_assmDRAFT_10891658_pt1 | contig 24339 bp, 18 predicted proteins | sample ArasoioldDNA_FD_10543 | JGI IMG/M metagenome (IMG submission 10543) | reverse complement strand
ACCGATATTTCGCTGGACGGTAGTGCCTCCAGCGATCGGATGGGAGAATAAGTGAATGACATCAGGCTCCTGTTTTGCAATGGACGAGGAGCTTTGGACGTAAATATTTCATGAGAATTTCAAAAACTGTGTTACCTTTTAGTACTACAATTTTGAAAAATAAATGACTGGTTCTGTTTACTCCGCAGGGTTTAGAGTTTGAGCTCCGTATGTAATCTTCTCAAGAATTCGGTCCTCTAATAGCCATAAATAGTTTCTTATGAGAAAGATGTTTTTTGCTGTGATCGTTGTATGGCTTTTCATCGCTTTAAGTTTTATTGCGTGTAAGAAGACCGCCATATCATCGTTACCTCCACAACCTCTGCTGTCCACAGCGCTAAATAAAACGCCGGTTGCTGATGCGGGTCCTGATCAAATTATTGTGCTGCCGTCAAACAATTGTGTACTTCTTGGGAAGGGAACTGACCAGGATGGAGATATTGTAAACTATGCCTGGTCGATTACGGTATATTATTCTCAAATCGGGGAGTATGATAGTTTCAGATACTCGAGCCAAAATGTGGCATTAAAAAATCTACAGCAGGGCTGGTATTGGGCCACATTGGTTGTCACAGACGATGGCGGTTTGACAGCGAAAGATCATGTTGTTATTAAGGTTGTCGCACCAGGTTGCCCCTGCTACCCGGACCCGTGCGATGCATTCGGCGATCCTTGTGATCCGTGGGATTACTAGCCCCTTTTAAGATTTCAATGATTGGTAAGGGGAAAAATGTGTCACCAGGAACGACGAACCTGTTTCCCTCTAGCATGAATAATCCGACAAACTAATCAAAACCTGTCATCCGACCGATAAATCAGGGTGATGTGTTAATAGTGTTTCAATGAGAAGAATGTTCATTCCCATCCTGGCAGCATTGCTTGCCGGAGTTCTGATTTTCAATTCCTGCAAAAAAGAATATTCATGTGAAAATTGTAGCGCAAATGGGGCACAGGCAAATGCAAATAAACCACCCATTGCTATTGCAGGGACCGACCAGGTCATCACCTTACCAGGTGACAGTGTTTCGCTGGACGGTAGTACTTCCCATGATCCCGATGGAACAATAAGTGAATGGCTTTGGAAAAAAATATCAGGACCTGCTTCTTTTAGTATTGTCGTCGCGACATCGGCCAGAACAATTGTAAAAAATCTTGCGATTGGCACATATCAGTTTGAACTAAAAGTAACAGACAATGGTGGCTTGTCCGCAAGAGACACGATGAGTGTAACAGTTGACTCGCGACCGGTGACAAATCATCCCCCTGCTGCAAATGCAGGAGTTGATCAAACGATTATATTCCCGACCAATACGATCAATCTAGATGGAAGTGGATCAACTGATCCGGACAATAATATTTCGAGCTACTTGTGGACAAAGATTTCAGGGCCATCATCGCTCACTATTTCAAATGCAAATGTTGCGCAAACGCAAGTCACCAACCTTATTGACGGGACTTATCTGTTTGAATTGAACGTAACCGATGCAGGAGGATTATTTTCAAAGGATACAATGCAAGTGACAGTAAACGCTCAACCAACTGTTCCGTCTCCGCCATGTGATAATAACAGACCGCAAATAAATGCCCGTCTGATGCCGGTGGGCACACTTTCACAACCGAGACAGGGAATGGCGGTCGCGTCGGCAGGAAATAAAATATTATTTGCCGGGAGTGGAGCTGAAAGTTCAAGAGTAGATATTTTTGATTTTACTGCTAATACATGGTCAACTGCCGAACTAAGCCTAGGACGCGCGTGGATTGGAGCGGTGGCAGCTGGCACCAAAATATTTTTTGCAGGTGGCCAAATTCAAGGTTGGTCGTCAAATACCGTGGATATTTATGATGTTTCCAATAATACCTGGACAGTTTCGAATTTAAGCAGAGGTTTAAACGGCGCTGATGGGTTGGCAGCCGCAAGCACTGGGAATAAAGTTTTCTTTGCGGGAGGGAATTGGGGTGTTTATGCCGTGAGCACGGTTGATATTTATGATCTTACAACTAACACCTGGTCAACCGCATCCTTGAGCGAGCGACGGAACTTTATCACTGCGGCTTCCGCAAACAATAGGGTATATTTTAGCGGGGGAGATCCGTGGACAGGACAGAATTCAAATGTAATAGACATATACGACGATGCTACGGGCTCCTGGTCAACATCCACTTTGCAGGTTCCCAGAGGCTATCATGCGGCTATCGCGGTTAATGATGTTTTATATTTTGCCGGCGGAGTATCGTACAGATCCCAGGCCATCTGCTCGGTGGAAACATTGAACACGAATTCAGGGGCACGAACTTTAATGAGTTTATTTAGTCCTGCAACCTGGTGGATTGATGACGGGGAGAATGCTGTTGTTAAAGACAACAAAGTAATATTTCTCAGGCATGATGGTGGTCCTGACGCCAACAAATTTGATATATACGACACACAAACCAATACCTGGTCAATGGGTGTTTTGCCTCAACCCATACCCTCCGGGTCTTCGGTTATTTCAGTAAACAATACGATTTATGTGGCTGGCGGATTTGTCAACGGCGTTGGCAATTCCAACCAGGTATGGAAGTTGGAATTTTAAGAAGTTTACGGCCTTCCTCGATAGCGATTTGAAGCTTCGGCATTGCTCCTTTTGGCCGCTTTGACGGATGAAAAAACATCATCGATATGGAGACTTCTAGCCCAGCGCCTGCGTTGAACAAATTCCTCAAACGCTATTTACTACTTCTGAATAGCAAAAATACAAGCCTTAAATAAAGCGGCCTTCTTTTTGTAATCATAGGGTTGATTATTGTTCACTAAAGGGTAAATTATGAAAAAGGGAGTACTGTTTTGCGTTGCACTGATGTTATTTTCGAGCGCCGTTCTCGGCCAGGAAGTCCGTTTTGGCGTGGGTGGTGGAATGGCAATTTCCCGGGGCAGCTATAAACCCGATGATGGTATTGACCGGAGAGTTTTTGCGGGATTTGATGGAGGGGGTTTTGTGGAAATAGGCGTATGTGAAAAGTTCAAGCTTCAACCTGAAGTCAATTTTTCTATCATTGGGGTGGAAATAAACAACGGCGACAAAGAGGCAACCATCAAACTGAGATACATTACCGTTCCTGTGTTGGCTAAGATGAATGTGTCGCAGAATTTTAGTTTGTTCGCCGGTCCTCAACTGGGGTTTTTACTATCGGCAAGAAGAGATTCGTCTTTTACCAATGAAATGATTGACCTTGACGGCAGTTTTAAAAAGAATGACTTTGGTTTGGTTTTGGGTGGTGAATATAAGTTTGCCCACCACATTTTCCTGGGGGCAAGATATTATTGGGGCGCACACCAGATAGCTGAACCCTGGAACGATTTTGAAATGAAAAACCGATATGTTAGTTTTAGAGTAGGGTATATCTTTTGATCGATAGAAATATTTTGCACCAGTTTGATTTGTTTGAGTTATTTGCAAAATGCTAATCAGGCAGGTTACGGCATATCGAAAGCGAAGTCCATAAAATGAAAATCCTGAGTTACTGTTGAGCCTATAGAGTTCTGACTTTTGGACTAGTAATACATATGCGATTCGCGTTACTCTGTTTCTTATTCTGTTTATCCTCCTGTTGGATGCTTCGCGCGTTCAAGGTTCGGAAGTTGCAGCTCACTGATCACAAAAAACTGCCATCGGTACCCATAACCGAATCAGATCATCCATTCTATTTTAAGAAAGAGGTTGACGGGGCAAACAATAGTCATGTTCAGTTGTTGGTTGACTCTATCATTCAAAATAGCGAGACAGCAGCCTTCCTCGTCATCAGGAATGACAGTTTACTCTACGAAAAATATTTCCAGGGCTTCAATGAGAATTCTATCCTGCCGTCAAATTCGATGGCCAAATCATTCACGGGGACGCTGGTAGGCATCGCGCTATTTGAAGGCAAAATAAAATCGGTTAGTGAACCTATTACAAACTATTTGCCCGAGCTGGAGAAAAGAGATCCACGTTTTCATAAAATAACCATTCAGCATTTATTAGACATGCGATCAGGGCTTGATTTCAATGAAGGGTCGTATAATCTTAACGATGACGCTGTCAAAATGGGCTTTAAGCGCAACCTCGTAAAGCAGATGCTGAAAGTCAAGATCAAAGAGGAGCCGGGTAAGTTTAAATATCAAAGTATAAACCCGCAGCTGTTGGGACTAATAGTTGAAAGAGCTACCGGCCAAAAGCTGCAAGATTATTTCCAGAAAAAACTTTGGAATCCTTTGGGTGCGGAACACGATGCCACCTGGAATGTAGATAGCCGGAAAAGAAAACACGTACTTACTTCCGCCGCTATAAATGCAACTGCACACGATTTTGCGAAGCTCGGGCGGTTGTATTTGCAAAAAGGGAAGCTATCGGGTGTGCAAATGATCAGCCCTGACTGGATAAGAAGCATAGCGAGCGCTGATACACTGGAAAAATATGAAGGATACAAGAATCAGTGGTGGAATAAGAGGGGCACTCAATATTATAAAGATTCTGTTTTAAAAATAAAAAAACCGACCGCGAAGAAGATAAGGCAGGCATCTTTGCGGAGAACAGACCGTGGATATTTTCTGAATGTGCCTACCGACGCTTTCAACGCTTATGGCTTCTTAGAGCAGATCATTTATATAAACCCGCAAAAGAATTTGATTATTGTAAGATTAGGACGGGAATGGCCGTACAAAAGATTCACTCAGACGATTTATGAGTTGGGGGAACGACTCTAATTATGCAAAACGCTATTTCTCCCCGAGATGTTCTGCTTCGCGCCCTCGAGTCCCGATAGCTATAGGGGTTGTGCAAATGAGATTTTAAGAGGGCTTCGTTTTAAGAAATATGTTTCCCAAGCCAAATTTTAGACGTCTAACCAGTCTGGATGGAGATCATAGGATAGAAAAGTTACGCGGTCAAAAATTGCAACTGCGTTCGCAAAATAGTGCCCTGAAGCCAGGAATAAGAACAGTGAAACACGTCTCATACCATTAGAAACAAGCATTGACCCATTAACTTAGCGCTATTAAAATTTTCCGCGAGACCCAACCCTTTTTCTTTTTCTGTAGTAAATGATAATAAAAACAGTTTATGAGAGTCCTCCGTCCTTGCGTCGCATTAGCTTTTGTCTGCGTTTTATTTAGTCAATGTCAGAAAGAGGTGAAGTATATAGGGAGTAGCGACCAAGGCGCGGGTTCCAGTGTCCCTAATCCACTTCTCGCAAACCTGCAGGGAAATATTTTAGATGAAAATGGTCAACCAGCAGAGAATGCGGTCATCAAGGTTGGCTCGCAAACTACGACAACTGATTCAAAGGGTTATTTCCGTATCAATGGCGCCGTGCTTGACAAAAATGCAACCCTGGTCACGGCTGAAAAGGCAGGATACTTTACTGCCTATCGTTGTTTTAGCGCTACGTCGGGCACCAACCAGGTGGTAATTAAATTGACAAAGAGGAACTTAAGCGGAACCCTTAGTGGAACAAATGGTGGCGAGATAAACCTGAGCAATGGGACAAAAATATCGTTGCCGGCAAACGGCATTGTGAAAGCGTCCGACAATGGCAATTATACCGGTACAGTGAATGTATATGCCTCATACATTGATCCTACTGCTGCCGATATTTTGATAAGAGTTCCCGGCTCTTTCATGGCAAATGATAAGGACGGCAAAAGAGTTTTCCTGACCTCCTATGGAATGATGGCAGTGGAGCTCCAATCGACGGCTGGGGAAAGATTGCAGATCAAATCAGGGAGTACAGCCACCTTAACTTCTCCCATTCCTTCTTCTGTGCAGGCTTCTGCACCAGCTACTATTCCTCTTTGGTACATTGACGAAAAAACGGGATTGTGGAAAGAAGAGGGCGTCGCAACCAAACAGGGAAATAATTATGTCGGAAACGTCAGCCACTTTTCTTTCTGGAACTGTGATATAAATGTGCCTGCGATTACATTGTCCGCCACACTTAAAACTACAACCGGCAAGCCGTTGGTCAATGCCTGGGTGGTAATAACCTCAGCGAAAAACGGATCGGCCTCAGCCTACACAGATTCCTTAGGACAAGTCAGAGGTCTTGTCCCTGCCGGTACAGGCTTGGTCTTAGAAGTCAGGGATAATTGTAACACGCCAATTTATTCTCAGAACATCGGGCCATTTAGCGAAAATACTGACCTCGGGACGATAACAGTTTCCTCATCAACACCCGCGGTTGTGACTGTGCAGGGCAAGCTCACCAATTGTGCTGGTGCCGCAGTAACCAACGGGTATGCCATCATCGCCATTGACAATTCGGTGCATTATGCAAAGGCGGATGCCAGCGGAAACTTTTCTACGAACTATATATTGTGTAACACCAATGGTGCCAGTGTACAGGTGCTTGGTGTGGATGAAGCAGCACAACAGCAGGGGACGGCCGCCAGCTCGCCGGTCACTGTGCCTACTACGGATGTTGGAACTGTGTCAGCTTGTGGCAATTCATCAGCACAGTTTCTCAATTACACTTTGGATGGAACGTCTTACAGTATAACATCAGTGGATTCGTTAATTGCTTTTACACAATCACAAGGCGGGTCAGCAATCACCTATTTTAGCGGGAACAAGGCGGGAACAGGCGACCACCTGGATTTTAAGTTCTCCCACAGCTCGAACGTGGCTGGTACCTATCCGGTGTCAAACTTGGACGTACAAAGCTATAATACGTTGACGTTGGTGCAACCCTTTAACGTAACCATCACGGCTTTTCCGCAAACTATTGGAGACTTTTATGTAGGAAGTTTCACTGGACAATTTAAAGACGCCTCAAACGTGACACATAATATAACCAGTTCGTTCAAGGTGAGACGGATCATGTGATTTTTGACCAGCGAAGAGGAAAAATTGTGCGCGTGAAAGTCAAATCATTTTTGGATAACGTGCACGAGAACATCGATATCATCAATCGCTGCCAGGAGGGTGATCGAAAGGCCCAGGAAAAGTTATATCGAGACTACTACAAAGTAATGATGACCGTTTGCCTGAGATATACAAGAAATAACGAAGACGCTGTTGAAGTACTGAACAACGGTTTCTTACGAGTATTCAAAAATATAAAACGGTACGATTCCTCGCAGGCAAGCTTATACACATGGATTCGTACCATTATTATTAACAGCTGTCTTGATTTTGTAAAACGAAAACAAAAATTGGAAAAAGTATATGAACTGAACGAAGAGGTGGAAGTTCACATTGCGCCGGAAGTAATAAGTAAAATAAAAGGAGCAGAACTGTTTGAACAGATCAGGAAACTGGCACCTGCGACACAGGCGGTATTTAACCTGTATGCAATTGAGGGATACAATCATAGGGAGATAGGGCAACTCCTGAACATAAGCGTCGGCACGAGCAAATGGCACTTAAGCGAAGCCAGGAGAATTCTACAGCAATTAATCAATGAACCAACGGCAAAGATTTCATGAGAAGACATTTACGATATGAAGATATGGACCAGAACTTCAACGATCTTCCTTTGCCGGACGAAGAAGTGGCGTGGCAAAAGATGAATGAACTGCTTGACAAGGATGAAAAGAAACGCCGCGTGTTGCCATTGCTTTTCCGAACCTTCTACGGCTTAGGGGTCCTATTGTTAGTAGGAGTCACCGTTGTCTGGTTATCGGTTCGACAGCAGAAAACGGGAGGTGGAGTCAAAAAGACCGATCAGCGTTCATCTCCAAATAAAACTCCACACAACGAAAACAAAAAGGCAAATCCTGATAATGACGCCAACGTATCTTCAAAATTGTTGAACAACGAAACAAAAACTGTGAGCACTCCAAAAGAAGACAGGGTAAACGTCATCGTAAAACATGGAGCGGTGGGTGAAATCCAAACGAACATCTCACTGAGTTTAGTCCGAAAAGAAAATCATGTCGGCCAAGCAGGAAAGGAAAGCTCCGCGGAATCTGATCATGTGAGCACTGTCACGAAAACCGGTGGGAACCGCGTCATAATAAGTCCCAACAGCATAAGCGGCAATTCTGCTCCGCCGACGACAGCATTGCCCGGTCGGCAATTAATTAGTACTACTACATATAACATTAGTCCAGGGATCAATTTTCCAGAATCGAAACAAACAAATCAACTGCGCAGACAATGGTTTGTAACAGCGGGTCTCGGCATGCAGCAGCAAATTCCAATTGCTGGGCAAGCCGTCGTTCCCTATAGTTATTACGGCACAAAGGGTACTCTGCCTGATTATCTTCCCCACGTCTATGTCCAACTGCAAAAAGACAAAGACTGGTTTGTGGAAGGAGATTTCAGATTCGGAGTGGCACAGGCAGTGAATGAATTTTCGTACAGTCAGAAAACCACTTATGATACAGCAAGTATGAACCTTACCGTAACGACGATGAGACTCAAGAAAACGTACTATCATGAGCTTTCTTCAAGTTTTAATTATTTCTTGCTTCCCAATTTATACGTCGGGGCCGGCGGAATGTATAGCCGCTTTCATGGAGCGATAACGGAACAGGAAACGAACACTTCGAATGTCCTAACCCTGGCATCGAAATCCGTCAAACAGATTATCCCGATGAAACATTTTACGGATTCCTTCCTGTATAAAAACCAGTGGCGCGTCTTAATGCAGGTTGGTTACCAATGGAAAAAATTCTCTTTTAGTCTGCGTTACACGAAGGACATTCAGCCCTATATCAAATACACCAGGCCGGATGGCACTGTCACTGACGAAAAAAATCAATCGCTCCAGTTTTTGCTCAGATATAAACTTTGGCAATCGCGAAGGTTTTAGTGATTGTAGTTTTAAAGCGATCACGCGTTTTAGATTTGGCTATAGACTCAGCTCCCACCCTTTGCAATACTTCGATAAAGGATAGACTCACAATAGCCCAGATTGTGTAATTGTCTGTTTTAACCCATAAAGTCATTTTATGAAAAAGCTCTCATTCGTTCGACCACTTATATGGTCCGTTGTCGCGCTGACGATTTTCTCCTGCAAAAAAGAAAATACGACCAGCGCAGTGGCAGATGTTTCTACTCAAGTGAATCGTGCTCCGGTAGCAAATGCTGGTCCGGATAAAACTGTTAACATAGTGTCCTGTTATATTGGCCGTACCATTGAACTGGACGCCAGTGCATCATTTGATCCGGACAATAATGGTTTACTTCAATTTGCCTGGACAAAAGTTTCAGGACCTTTTTGTATAATGTCATCGCCGGGTACCAATTCACCGAAAGCTGTGGTCACTCAGCTCAATGCCGGGCAATACGTTTTTGAATTAACAGTAACTGACGAAGGAACTGCATCATCAAAAGGATTATCGTCGAGGGATACCATGCACGTGACGGTAACAGGAACACCTTCACCGGGCGAATACGATCTGGATGTCAACTTCAATAATGATTTTCAATTTTCGCCTAATGAGAAGTACTGTTATGAATTCTTCATGGGGGCGCCCATATGTATATTTTATGATCATATGACCATCCGAGGGAGGTTTAATGTACCCGATTTGGGCGAGGTGATTTTCTCGGCTTCTGAGGGAGGCCCCGTGGCGTCCGGTGCAACTGGCAGTACACAGATGAGCCTGGATTGTGCAGGCTGTGTTCCCGCAAAATTTATCGGCGGCGGGTCTTCGATCGATTTCAAACAACTGATGCGCCAGGGTGGGGGTGCGTTTGCCGGTACTTTTAGTATTCAAACTGGGTCAGCTAAGAATAATTGTGACTCACACGTGTTCGACAATGCCGAGCCGTTAGCCATTTCCGGTAGCATGGATACAGCGGCGCATATCATAAACCTAACGATTAGGGGCAAGGTGTTTCTGTAATCATGTTGTCAATTTGTATAAACACCTGCCGTGTAGTTAAGAACAAGGAGTCCACAGACTAGCTCATTGTGCCAGCAAGTAAGACTCATCCACAAAGAAATCATTTTATGAAAAAGATCCGCCTCGTTCAGCCATTTATATGGTCCGTGGTTATGCTCACTGTTTACTCATGCAAAAAAGAGACGGCGATCACCACCAACCATCCACCCATTGCCAATGCAGGACCGGATACGACAATTATCCTTTCTACCAATTCTTTTACGCTTGATGGAGCTTTGTCTTCGGACCCTGACAATAACATCGACACTTATGAATGGAGAAAGATAGCCGGGCCCGCCTCATCTGCTATCACTCCTGGTTAAGCGAAACGTTTCCCCACTTTACCGCGTATGCTCATTCTAGCGCAAGCTTTTGATTCCTCTCCGACTTGAACGATAGTTTCTCAAGATACACGGGTTCGCTATTGAACGTTCGGCTACCTGCTTTTACCAATTAATTATCATCTAATTCTCAGACTTTCTTTCCTAAAAATTTAATTTTAAGTTAGAAAATGAAACAGATTTCTATTATCATATTGGTATGCACTCTTGTTATCCAGGTGAATGCTCAATTCAGCAAGGCAAGCCTCGAAGCAAGTGGCGTTACCTGCTCTCTATGTAGTAAGACGATAAAAAAGGCCCTGGAAGGTGTGTCTTTTGTCGAGGAAGTAAGGGTGGACGTAAAAATGCAGGTTTACAATCTCGTGTTTAAAAAAGGGTCGGCAATTCATTTTGATGAGATTCAAAAGGCCGTTGAAGATGCGGGTTTTTCCATTGCGAGTTTAAAGGTCACCGGCAATTTTGAAAATTTAAAATTGCAAAAAGATCAAAACGTCCAGATTGGTGATCAAGCCTTTATTTTTTTGAATGGAAACAACGAAATACTTGAGGGTGAAAGAACTCTTACATTAATTGATAAAAACTTTTTAACGCCGAAAGCATTTAAAAAATATAGCGCGTCTATTAAGCCAACGGCCGCCTCGAACATTCGCGTTTACCATGTAATTATTTAATCCTTTGCAGAAGCTGTTGTTGATAATAGCTATTGTTTTTAATTTACCACTCCACTCCCAGGAATTATTTGTCAATTCGGAACCGGCCTCGACTCTGCCTGCAAGATCTCTCGGCGGAAAATTGACCGCTAACATTATTCCTTATGACAGAGTTTTTGCCCGGCCTGCTGAACGCTACCTGGCGGAATTCATGATTGGTGTTAGTAAAAATCTGTCAGTGAAATTAGGTGCTGGCTTTTCAAACGTACATACAAGCAGCTTTGATCTGGAGTCATTTTCTTTTTTTAGCAAATACCGCTTTCTTTCGAACGATGAACTTCACAAACATTTTCGCATGGCTGCGTTTCTCAATGCTTCTTACTCTTACGCCCCCTTCCACTACGACGAGGTGGAGCTTATGGGAGACAAATCAGGAATATCCACTGGTATTATTGCCACCAGGTTATTAAACAAATTTGCATTGTCAGCTTCTGCAGGCCTTACCCAGCTATTGGATAGTTCAAGATTCAATGAAGTAGTGTATGTTCCCGCTCGCATTTACCAGGCTATGAACTACTCTTTATCCCTTGGATATTTATTATTTCCAAGAGAGTATGTCAATTTTAAACAAGTCAACGTAAATGTTTATATGGAGTTCCTCGCTCAGCAAACACTCACTCAAAACAAATACTACATAGATTTCGCACCGGCCTTTCAATTCATCATCAATAGCAGTTGGAAATTAAATGCGGGCTATAGGGTCGAACTTGGCAGTAATATGTCCCGGCTTACGGCGTCCAAATGGCTTTTGGGTTTCGAAAAGAATTTTTTGAATGTCTGGAAGAGAAAATCTAATTAGATGAGACCTCAACTTTAGCCGTCGCAAGATTTTGAGCAGGATCCTTAGCAATGACTTGTATAAAGTAGATAATTCCTGCGTCTGCCATGAAAGAGTCTTGTACTGTCCCGCTTGCCTCATCCGGATAAGAATGAATGTCCCTCAGCAGTGCCCCTGTTGTTTTGTCAATCACATGTATGTGAAGCTCTGTCACCTTAGTGTCATCGGCGGCGGTTGCGAAAGTAGAGATTGTCTGCCCTGCTGAGAAATGCTGATTATTCAATGGGGATGTAATGGTTATCACAGGCGGCGTCTTATCTCCTGCATCCGGCTTTTTCGAGCAGCATGTTAAACAAATCAAAGAAATAATCGCCCAAACATATTTCTGATTCACCTGCACGGTATAAAGTTACAAAATAAGCTGCTGGTCTTTGGAATTACTCAGGTAATTTTGCGTGGAAGAGAAATGTCTTGAAGTCGCTCGGTGCCATATTACTCCTGGTAGCCTTTTTTGCACAAAGCTTTAATCAAACGTTTATTGTAGTTGGCTTTTATGCCAATCAATCTCATTATGCAAGAGCCTGTGAAAACAAGAGTAGACCAATGCTTCATTGCAATGGAAAGTGCCAGCTTGCAAAAAAATTTGAGCAGGAAAACAAGAAAGAGCAGCAAAACCCCGGACGCAAACTTGAAAGTAAAACTCAAGTGATTTTCTTGACGAGCATTCGCGTTGATTTGCCCTCTATTCAATCTTATCAGTATAATTATTTTAGTTTTTCTGAGAACCCTACGAAAGAGTTTTCCTGCCCAATTTTTCATCCTCCATCTGTTTGATCAGTTTTTTCTTTGTGCCATGAGGCAGGAAAATTCTTTACCAGCCGTCATCGATATTTTCTTAATCCGAAATTTTATAAATGAAAAAAGTTTTATGTACACTCGGTGTATGTGTTGGTTTATATGCTGCTAACGCCTGTGAGATTTGTGGATGTGGGGTTGGTAATTATTATATTGGGATTTTACCCCAGTTTGATCACAGATTTATCGGCGTCCGCTATCACTTCAATAGTTTTAGAACAAGGCTGAATAGTGATCCGGCGCAATTCAGCGAAGACTTTTATCAAACCGTAGAAATATGGGGTGGTTGGAATATCGGAAAGAAGTTCCAGATACTTGCATTTGTCCCGTTCAATTTTAATCACCAGGAATCTGATGAAGGTGTTGTAGATCTGAAAGGTTTGGGTGATGTTATGCTGTTGGCAAATTACAAATTGCTCGACATAAGGCCGGATAGCAGTAGTAAATCAATTTCACATGAAGTATGGATTGGGGGTGGCATTAAGCTCCCCACAGGAAAATTTACTATTGATCCCACTAATCCGGACGTGGCGGCCGTGGCTAATACTCAACTTGGTTCTGGCAGTACCGACTTTTTATTAAATCTCATGTATAACGTCCATATTAATAAATTAGGTATAACCACAACGGCAAACTATAAGATTAATACGGCCAACAAGGAAGAGTATAAGTTTGGTAATAAATTCTTGGCGAGTAGCTTTTTTTATTACGCCCTTCCGGTTTCAAATATTGTCATTAGCCCAAATCTTGGGATTTTGTATGAGCACACTGAACATAGCGAGCTAAGCGCGAACAAAATTGACTTGACTGGTGGAAAGATTCTGCAAGGTTCTGTTGGGGCGGAAATAGGCATTAATAGATTGTCCATTGGTTTCAATACGCAGTTACCCATTGCTCAGAATTTTGCTGAAAATCAAACAAAGGCAAAAGTGAAAGGCATGGTTCACGTGAGCTTTGCTTTTTAGTCTATCGCCGTTCAGCAGTTGCAAGCCAGCTTCAACGATTAATAAGCCCATCTCACCAGCGTAGCTCCCCAGGTGAAGCCACCGCCAAATGCAGCAAGTACAATTAAGTCGCCTTTGTTCAATTCATGTTTCCATTCCCAAAGACAAAGGGGAATTGTTGCGGCGGTTGTATTGCCATATCGTTGAATGTTCAGCATTACTTTATCCGGGGACAAGCCCATTCGGTTAGCAGTAGCATCGATAATTCTTTTGTTTGCCTGGTGAGGTACAAGCCAGGCAATGTCATCGCCGGTTAAATTATTTCGTTCGAGTAATTCAGCACTAATGTCGGCCATGCCTTTCACGGCAAATTTAAAAACCGGCTGGCCATCCTGGTAAATGAAATGTTCTTTGGCAGCTACGGTTTCCATGCTGGCAGGTTTGAGAGAACCACCGGCTCTCTGGTACAAATAATCCCGTCCCGAGCCGTCGCTTTTTAGCAAACTATCTAATACGCCGTACCCTTCCATGTTCGGCTCCAGGAGAATTGCTGCGGCGGCGTCACCAAATAGAATGCATGTGGTGCGGTCACTGTAATCCGTAATTGCGCTCATTTTATCGCCGCCGACAACCACAACCTTTTTGTAGCGACCACTTTCAATCAAAGCCGTGCCAGTAGTAACACCAAACAAAAAACCGGAACAAGCAGCTGCTAAATCAAACCCCCAGGCGTGCTTTGCACCTATCTTATCACAAATGATATTGGCTGTAGCTGGAAATAGCATATCGGGTGTAACAGTGCAACAAATGAGACAATCAATTTCCATCGGATCAATCCCTCTTCGCTGACACAGATCTTGAACAGCAGGTGCGCCCATATCCGAGGTCGCTAGTCCCGCCCCTTTCAGAATACGCCTTTCCTGGATGCCCGTTCTGGTTCGTATCCATTCATCACTGGTGTCCACCATTTTTTCAAGATCAGCATTTGTCAATTTATCTTCTGGTAAGAAAGCGCCAACCGCAGTAATAGCTGCATTGATTTTCTTTGTCATGAAACTGCTTTTGCGGGCACGAAGATAGTACAAGTTTGAAGTTTGAGGTTTGACGTTCGAGGTTGACGAAACGAAATTCGAACCTGGAACATCGAACATCGAACCTCAAACATCAAACCTCAAACAAATTGTTACATTCGTAGCTATGATTGCTTTTCTCAAAGGTGATTTTGTACAAAAGACCCCTGCGTCTGTTTGGGTCGACGTCAATGGAACTGGCTATGAAGTACAAATAAGTCTGAACACCTTTTCAAAAATTCAACAACTCGAAAAAGGACAATTGTTTACAACACTTCTTATTCGTGAAGATGCCCACATTTTGTACGGTTTTTTTGACCTTGCTGAAAAGGAAATGTTTTTGCAACTCCTCAACGTTTCTGGAATTGGTGCCTCTACTGCCAGGATAATGCTTTCTTACATGAAACCCGAGGAACTGTCGAGAGCGATCGTACAGGGCGATGTAAGGGTGCTGGAAAACATCAAAGGAATCGGAAAAAAAACCGCTGAACGAATTGTTGTCGAACTCAAAGACAAGCTTGCAAAACAGACTCCTGAAACAAATATTCCGGCTATGAAACACAATACTTTGCATTCAGATGCGTTAAATGCCTTGCTGGCCCTTGGAATTAATCGCCAGGCAGCCGAACAGGCTATCCAGAAAACCCTGCTTCAGCAGCCGGGTTTGCCACTCGAAGAATTAATTAAAAAAGCACTCCGTAGCCTATAGTTCCTTTTTACACAAACTAAGTAGCCTATAATTCCAATTTTACGCAAACTAATTGGCCAGGAAAGTTGAATTGCAACCCTACCCATATATTTCGTGCACTGGTAGCTATTGCACTGTTGTTTGCTATTTTACCGCAGGCTAACGCGCATTTTTCGCCGGGACCATCGCCCGAAAAGAATTTCTTTAGTAATTGGGGTATCGATACTACCCGATATCCCTTATATGATCGCTATGGCGATCCTTACACCTATCCGAATCGCAATCCCTTCAGTCTAAGCGACACCGCATTCATCAAGAAAAATATCATTTATGACCCGGTAACAAAGGAGTATTACATTGAAGAAAAGATTGGCAGCCAATACTATCGGACGCCGGTCAGTTTCTCGATGAAGGAGTTTCTTGAGATGCAGGGCAAGATGGATGAAGAGGAGTATTTTAAAAAGCGGGCCAATTTGCTAAGTGTTTTGAACCGGAGGCGATACAAACCCAAGTTCCAGTTTTTCAATAACTGGGTCAATCGAATTACCGGCAATGGAAAAATAGATATACGGCCACAGGGCTATGTTGATGTACTTGCGGGTTACCAGGGACAAAACATTAAGAACCCAACTCTGCCCGAAAGGGCAAGAAAGAATGGTGGATTCGACTTCAACATGAATGCACAATTGCAGGTCGATGCGAACATTGGCGACAAACTTAAGTTGCCTATCAACTACAACACTTTAGCAAACTTTGAATATGAAAATCAGCTTAAACTAGACTACCAGGGCCAGGATGATGAAGTTGTAAAGATGTTCCAGGCGGGCAATGTAAACTTCACATCGAAGGGAACATTGATACCGGGTGCCCAGTCTTTGTTTGGTCTTAAGACACAATTGCAGTTCGGAAAACTGTTCATTACATCAGTATTCGCCAATCAACGTTCCACACGGCAATCGTTTGGCATGCAAGGCGGAGCCGCGACCCAACGATTTAGCTTAAGAGCCGATGAGTATGAGGAGAATCGGCACTTTTTGCTCGCCCAGTACTTCCGGAACCACTATAATGAGGCAATGAAACAATTGCCAGTTGTGAACACTGCGGTACAAATCCAGCGGATCGAGGTTTGGGTAACAAATCGTACGGGAGTGACCACTGATACCAGGGATATAGTAGCACTGATGGACCTGGGTGAAGGCGGCGGAAATACATTGCCTGATAACCGCGCAAATTCTCTTTATTCAAGTATCACCGCCATTCCGGGAAGCAGAAGTTCAACGCAAGTGAGCACTATCCTTACCGGTATGGGTCTGCAGCCGGTTCAAGATTTTGAAAAGACCTTTGCAAGGAAACTTCAGCCGTCCGAGTACTATTTCAATCCACAGATCGGCTTCCTTTCTTTAAACCAACAGTTGCAGGCGGATGAAGTTTTAGCTGTCGCATTCCAATACACTTATAACGGAAAGGTGCGCCAGGTAGGTGAGTTTTCACAGGATGTGCCGCCAGACTCGACGGGTAACACGCAAAAGGTTCTATTCTTGAAATTATTGAAAGCGACGTCACAGCGGCCTAATCTTCCTATTTGGGACCTGATGATGAAAAACGTTTATTCGGTGGGATATGGTCAGTTGGATAGGAAAGATTTTCAACTCGATATTTTATATGAGGAACCAAGTCTTGGCACCAAGAGATATTTGCCGCCGGACTCCGGAGTTCTGTCGCAGTACAAAGGACAACCTCTTTTGTCGTTGGTAAACCTTGATCGATTGAATGATCAAAACGACCCCCAGCCAAACGGCTTTTTTGATTATATAGAAGGGTTTACGGTCATCTCTTCACAAAGCAGGATTATATTTCCCGTGCTCGAGCCTTTTGGTCATGACATGGATTATGTATTCCCTTCCAATGATACCGCCCATAAGAAAAAATTTCTTTATTACCCACTATACGACACAATCAAAGCAATTGCTCAAACCTATGCCAACCTTAACCGTTTCAAGATTGAAGGACGATCAACTTCGGGAACCACCTCAGACTACCAGTTGGGCTTAAATATTCCGAAAGGTTCGGTGACTGTAACAGCAGGCGGGCAGGTATTGCAGGAAAATATAGACTACGAAATCAATTATGATCTTGGAACGCTAAGGGTCATAAATCCCGCCATAATCAGCACGGGGCTACCGGTGCAAGTGCAGTATGAAAACAATGCCACATTTGGACTACAACAACGAAATTATATCGGCATAAGGCTTGACTATCTCGTGAACAGGCACCTCGCATTGGGTGGTACCATGGTTCGTCTTGGCGAACGACCATTTTTTACCAAAACCAGTTACGGCGAAGATCCGATCAAGAATACCATGGTTGGCGGTGATTTTGATTATCGCAACAATCTTCCACGTTTATCAAAATGGCTTGACAAACTTCCTTTTTACTCTACGAAGGAAATGTCAACCATTACAGCGTATGGAGAGGCAGCTGCACTAATCCCTGGCCATCCGAAGCAAATCGGGAAAGGTAGAAATGGTCAAAGTTATATCGACGATTTTGAGGGCACACGCAGCAGCATTGATCTGCGTTTCCCTCTAATTAACTGGACCATGGCTTCTGTACCACAAAAAGCAGTTGACCAGAATGGAAATATTCTTTTCCCGGAGGCTACACTGAATAACGATTTGGCAAGTGGTTTCAATCGCGCAAAAATAGCCTGGTACAATATTGAACCTGTGCTACAGGAAAGAAACAATCCGAACAACCCGCTGTCAAAAAACCTTGCTGAATTATCCAAGCCTGAATCAAGACAGGTACTACAGGAAGAGATTTTCCCGCAAAAAACAGTGAACCTTGGCCAGGGCATACTCACCACTTTTGACATGGCTTATTTTCCACGAGAGAGAGGACCCTACAATTTCCGCACAGACTTGGCACCAAATGGCAACCTGCTGAATCCGAAAAAAGCGTTTGGTGGTATCATGCGCAACATTGATCAAACAGATTTTGAAACGACGAACATTGAATACATCGAGTTTTGGTTACAGGATCCTTTCATCAAAAAACCGGGAAGTAGCGGAGGCCAGCTATACTTCAATCTTGGAAATATTTCGGAAGATATTTTAAAGGACGGCAAGCGGCAGTATGAAAATGGACTGCCAACGCCGCATAATCAACCACGGGTCGACACAAATACCGTATGGGGACTGGTGCCAAACAATCCCTTGCAGGTTACAAATGCTTTTAGTAACGAAACGGAGGACAGACCTTTCCAGGACGTGGGTTATGACGGCTTAATAGATTCTCTCGAAAAAAGGAAATTTTCCGGCTATCTGAATACTCTTGCCAGCACATACGGATCAGGTTCGACAGTTTATAAAAAAGCTGAGCAGGATCCATCGAATGATGATTTTAAAAATTACAGGGACGCATCGTATACCAGTAACGACGGCATACTGGCGCGGTATAAAGATTACAATAATCCCCAGGGCAACTCACCGGTTGCTGATAACAATTCGCAATTCACGAATGCCTTTACACTCTATCCCGACCAGGAAGATCTAAACAGGGATAATACAATGAACGAGGCAGAGGAATATTTTCAGTACCGAGTTGACTTAAAACCTGGGATGAGGCCGGGTAACAATCAGTATATCACGGATGAACGCGATGTGGACGTGGTATTGCCCGACGGAAGCCCTCTCCATGTTAAATGGTATTTGTTCAGGATCCCCATCCTTTCATTCCAGAATAAAATTGGAAATATTCCCGACTTTAAATCTATTCGGTTTATCAGGATGTTCATGACCAATTTTGATGATACCGTAGTTTGTCGTTTTGCAAAACTGGAGTTGGTTAGAAATCAATGGCGCAAATTCAATTTCAATATAGATACCACCGGCAACTATACTAACCTACCGGTAAATGATCCCGTCAATACAAATGTCTTGGCCGTTAACCTTGAAGAAAATGATGCCCGTGTGCCAATTCCTTATAGAATACCACCAGGTGTCGACCGTCAACAGGAATTGAGCAACAACAATGTTCAGCTACTGCTAAACGAGCAAGCAATCAGCTTCAAAGTTTGCGGTCTTAGTAAAGACGTGTTGAACAATCGAGCCCGGGGAGTATTCAAGACAATGAACCTCGATTTGCGCCAGTATGGGCAGATGTCAATGTTTATACATATTGAAGATTCGTATGCTCCGGGGACTAATTTCAAGGATGGAGACGTAATGGGCGTCGTGAGAATAGGAAATGATTTTGCAGGTAATTATTATGAGGTAAAGATCCCGCTAAAAGTTACAAGATGGGGTGAAACCGATTCATTAAAGATCTGGCCGGCCGAAAACAATCTTGATTTCGAACTGCAGGACCTTGTCAACCTGAAGATTGAGCGAAATAAAAGCGGCGTCTCACCGTCACAATACTACAAAAAGGTTCTTCCAAATGGTCGAGTATATGCAATGTTGGGCAACCCCAACTTAGGTGAGGTGCGAGGAATGTTATTGGGCCTCGAGAATGTGGGGCAGGAATCGGTGTGCGCTGAAGCGTGGTTCAACGAGCTTCGCCTGTCAAGATTGGATGAGCGAGGGGGTTATGCCGCGATTGGAAGGGTTGATGTCAATCTTGCTGACCTGGGGAACATTTCATTGGCGGGCAGTGTACGAAGTACCGGTTTTGGAACATTGGAGCAAAGAGTAAATGAACGAAGTCGTGAAGACGTGTACCAGTTTGACGTTGCGACAAATCTTGACCTTGGGAAGATGTTGCCGAAATCGGCAGCAATACAGATCCCTGTTTATGCTGGAATTAATCGTATTGCCAGCACACCCGAATACGATCCGTATGACCAGGATGTGAGATTGAAGGAGAAACTAAAGGAAAGTTCAGGTAAAGAGAAGGATTCAATTCGCAACAATGCAGAGGATGCACTTACTACGAAAACAATCACGCTCACCAATGTAAAAAAGAACTATACCGGAACCGGCCGACCCAAATTCTACGATCCTTCTAATCTTGACTTCAACTTTTCTCACATCAAGATGCAGCATCACACTCCATTAATTGACCATGATGATGTGAGCAGGACGAGGGGAGCAATAGGATATTCTTACTCGCCGCAGGCGAAATTTATTGAACCCTTCCATTCCATCAAATCCAAGTCACCATGGCTTGGGCTGGTCCGGGATTTTAATTTTAACTACCTGCCATCATTGATTTCTTTCAAGGCGGATGTATTCAGGCAATTTGGCGCCATTCGACCGAGGAATGTTGGCGGCGGACCATACAAAATTCCAGAAACATTCAATAAATATTTTCTATTTGACAGGTATTATATCATCAACTGGGATCTCACAAAGTCTATTCGCTTAGATTATTCAGCGGTAAATAACGCACGAGTTGACGAACCGGATGGAAGACTTGATACAAAAGAGAAAAAGGATACTGTTCGCAAGAATTTCTTCAAAGGTGGACGAACCACGCACTTTGGACAAACCTTCACCATATCCTACATTCTGCCAACGCAAAAACTTCCTGCACTTGACTGGACTACGATGCGGGCAAGCTATGGAGGGATTTATGACTGGGATGCCTCTTCCTTACTTGCGCGTAACTACGGGCATGATTTGGGTAATACGATAATGAATGGACAGACCTGGAATCTAAATGGCGAATTCAGTTTTGACCAGCTTTATAACAAATCAAAATACTTGAGGCTTATCACGAATGAGGGGCCCGTTCAAAAGAGCACTGAACCAAAACGTTTGCAGGTAAAGGCAAAGCCTGAAGATACCGCCAGCAAAAAAATGAAGTGGATTAGAAATCCAAAATGGCAACCGGCGCCAAGTAATGCTGAGAGAGTCATCGGGCGAATATTGCTTTCGCTAAAAAGGATTGGAGTGCAATACAACGAAGACCTTGGGACGATCTTACCAGGTTATATGGACAGCACCAAATTCATGGGAAAGAACCTTAAAACTGGCGAACCTAGTTGGGGATTTATTTTCGGATATCAACCGGATACGAGCTGGATAAACAAATATGGCGAGAAAGGCTTACTTACTCATGATACATTATTCAATACCCTGATTCAGCAACGATATAACCAGCGAATAAGCTTAACGGCACAGATTTCTCCTCTTCGTGATTTAAACATTGACGTCAATCTTGAAAAGACCTATGATAAACATTATTCTGAGTTGTTTAAGGACACTAGTGCGGTGGATGCCGTTGGTTTAACAAGGTTGAATCCTTACACAATGGGGGGCTTTAGTATTACCTATATTTCATACCAAACATTGTTCAAGAAATTTGACCCCAACACCGTGTCGGAAACGTTTAAGCAATTTGAAGCCAACAGAATTATTTTATCGCAACGATTGAAAGAAACAAATCCTTACGCACAAGGGAATGGAACAACAGCAGACGGATATTACGAGGGGTACGGCCGCTACTCGCAGGACGTGCTTGTCCCTGCTTTCCTTGCTGCATACACAAACCAGGATCCATCGAGTATACCTTTGCTGAAAAACTCAAACGCCAACCTGAAGTCGAATCCGTTTGCACGATTATTTCCAAGGCCAAACTGGACGCTTGTGTATAGTGGTTTATCGAGAATAAAAGGAATGGAAAAAATATTTACAAACTTCACCGTGCGACACGGGTACCAGAGTAATTTAAGCATGAATAGCTTCAATTCGTCACTTTTATTCCAGGATCCATGGCACTATGGCTATCCCTCGTTCATAGACACAGTCAATCACAACTACCTTCCATATTACCTTGTGCCGAATTTGACCATCACAGAGCAATTCAACCCGTTAATAGGATTCGACGTGGGTTTTGTGAACCAGTTATCCGCAAATTTTGAATACAGAAAAGCAAGAACGTTAAGTTTAAGCTTGATCGACTATCAACTAGCGGAAACACGATCAACCGAATTTACGATCGGGCTAAATTGGCGTAAACGGGGCGTTCCAATTATACGTAACATCAAGATTGGAAAGAATGGAATGAAACTGGACAACGACGTGACCTTCAGATTTGATTTTAGTTTGCGTGACGACGCTACAGCCAATAGCAAACTTGATCAAAACACCGCCTTCGGAACAGCTGGACAAAAAGTAGTGCGCATCGCTCCATCCATTGACTATGTATTAAACAGCCGCGTGAATCTGAAATTGTATTTTGAACAAAACCGCGTGATCCCAAAGATTGCGACAACCGCACCGGTGACCAATACAAGGGGAGGTCTCCAAATACGGGTTTCATTAGCACAATAAGCTCGGTATTTTTATCTGATTTGCTTCTTTCGGAACGATGGGTGGATGATGTATACCACCAGGACGGTAAGGCGCAAAGTACTCTCTAATAGAAAAGAGCTCTCAGTTGAGAGCTCTTTTCATTGTTTATCCCTGTTGAAAAAATTATTTCATATTGCCGCTTGCGTTACCGGACGCAGATTTTTTAAACAACATTACGTAACCGCATAAGTTAGTCTTCTTTTTTTTGTTTACTTGTACCGGTTTGATCATGTGATATTCCGTGAATTTTGGGATGTATGAATAAGAAATTATATTGCCGTCCACATCTCCCCATTGTTTCTTTTGATAGACAACCATTTTTTCATCCCAGTCATACATTCTTACTTCATACAATTTGGAGCTATAGTCCCCGATAAAAATAAATTGATACCAGCTGCCCTGCGTTAGCGGAACAATAACAGGTAACTCATATTCACTTTGCATGGCTACCGATGCTTCCTTCAGCAAAACGTAACCGTCCTTCGAATAATAACCCTTCAGGCTATCGACCTGGTGTTGAATATCAGCGTTGCTGCACGATTCAAGCCTGATTACATCTTTTTGTGCAAAGATTGCCGGCGATGCCAGCATAGATAGTGCGAGAAGAAGATAAGGTCGTTTCATAAGGCTTTTGAATAGAATTGGACAATATCATAAATTTAAAACTAACTGACCTGATTTCTAAATTTTTATCGCAGCTTTTTTTGTTAAGGTATTTTTTCTAGGGATTTTACGGTGTTAATTTAAAAGAAAAATCAATTTGATTTTCGGTTGAAGTAGATAGTATTTGCCTGTTGAGTGCAGGTCATCACAATTTCATTGAGGCAAACATGCGCGGGAAGGGTGGTGGAATAATAGATAACATCCGCTACATCTGTTGCAGACAATGGCGTAAGACCAGAATAGACCTGCTTCGCCGTTTCGGCATCGCCTTTAAATCGAACAATGCCAAATTCGGTTTCAGCCGCCCCGGGTTGAATATTTGTTACTTTAATTCCATATCTCAACAAATCAATTCTCATAGACTGACTTATTGCGTCCACCGCAAATTTGCTCGCACAGTAGACATTTCCTTTTTCATAGACTTCGTTCCCAGCTATAGAGCCAAGATTTATAATGTGTCCCTTTTTGTTGCTGACCATAAGTGGAATCACAGCCCTGCTCACATACAGCAACCCCTTCACATTCGTATCAATCATCGTGTCCCAATCATTCATGTCCGCTTCATCAAAATAATCCCTGCCCAGTGCCAGGCCTGCATTGTTAATTAGTACATCAATGCCTTTCCAACTCTCAGGTATGTGTTCTATAGCATCGAAAACATCTTCACGGTTTCTTACATCGAACGGCAGTAAACAAACAGCGACGTTGAATTTTTTTTCCAACTGCGATTTTATTTCTTCCAGACGCTCCTCCCTGCGGCCATTAAGTATGAGATCGTAGCATTCTGAAGCAAATTTCTCAGCGCAAGCTTTTCCAAAACCTGAAGTAGCTCCTGTAATGAAAACAATTTTAGGCATGATTCGATTGTAGATTTAAGATTTCGGATTTCAGATTTAATCCAAGCAAATGAATTTGAAATTTCAAATTTACAATCTAAAAACTAATGGCTAGGAAGTAATTGCAAATTGGATTTGAATGGTGGATTAGTTTTAAATCAACAATGAATCTAAAATCTGAAAAATCCGAAATCTGCAATAAGTTCTATCGGATCAGCGTTATTGTTCCCTTTTTGAAGAACGGCTTGTCGAGGTAATCAATCCCTT
>AR_comb_assmDRAFT_10214290_pt1 | contig 24342 bp, 22 predicted proteins | sample ArasoioldDNA_FD_10543 | JGI IMG/M metagenome (IMG submission 10543) | reverse complement strand
CGGCGTCGTGCTCGGCTGCAACAACTACGAGGTCATCGATCTCGGCGTGATGGTGCCCGCCGATCGCATTTTGCAGACGGCCGTGGACGTCGGTGCCGACATGGTCGGGCTGAGCGGCCTCATTACGCCGTCGCTCGACGAGATGGTGTTCGTCGCACGCGAAATGGAACGTCGCAAGATGGCGATCCCGCTGCTCATCGGCGGCGCCACGACGAGCCGCCCGCATACGGCGGTGAAGATCGCTCCCGAGTACGGGTCGCAGCCAGTCGTCCACGTGGTTGATGCGTCACGTGCCGTGGATGTTGTCTCGCGATTGCTCAGCACGACCGAGCGCGCCACCTTCGACCGGGAGATCAAGACTGACCAGGAGCGCGTGCGGCAACAGCATGCTGCGCTCAAGCGGCGTCCGTTGCTCGCCTGGCCCGACGCCACGAAGAATCGGCTCGACCTGCGCTCGACCGCCGACGATCTCGCGATGCCGTCGTTCACCGGCAGACGGCTCGTAGATGTATCGCTCGAGACGATCGTCCCCTACATCGACTGGACCTTCTTCTTCGCAGCATGGGAACTCAAAGGTCGGTTCCCCGCCATCCTCGATCACCCGCAATACGGACCGTCAGCGCGTGAGCTCTACGATCATGGGCGACGGCTGCTCGATCGCATCATCGCTGAGCGGCTCCTCACCGTTCGCGGGGTCTATGGCTTCTGGCCCGCTCACTCGCTCAGCGATGACATCGTTATCTACGAACCAGGTCCGGCTGAAGCCGGACACTACACGGACCAGCGCGAACAGCCGGACCGTGATGCGCGTGAGGTGCTTCGCTTCAACATGCTGCGTCAACAGGAGCAGCAGTCCGATGGGAATCCGAACCTGTCGCTCGCCGACTTCGTCGCGCCGAACGATGGCGGCCTGCAGGACTCTCTCGGTGCGTTTGCCATTACCGCCGGCATCGGCGCTGAGGACCTGGCCGCGGCGTACGAACGGCGCATGGACGACTACCACGCGATCATGGTGAAGGCTTTGGCGGACCGGCTCGCGGAGGCGAGCGCGGAATGGCTGCACGCCCGTGCCCGCGCGGACTGGGGCTATGGCACGGACGAGCACCTGTCCAACGAGGATCTGATCGCCGGGCGCTATCGTGGAATCCGTCCGGCCTTCGGCTATCCGGCGTGCCCGGATCACAGCGAAAAATACAAATTGTTCGACCTGCTCCAGGCGGATCGGGCAGGACTCTCACTGACCGAGAGCGCCGCGATGGCTCCTGCCGCGTCAGTCAGCGGCCTGTATTTCGCACACCCGCATGCGCGCTATTTCACGGTCGGCCGCATCGGCCGTGACCAGGTGGAAGATTACGCCGCTCGGAAAGGCGTGCGTCTCGAGGAGGCGGAGCGCTGGCTGCGCCCCAACCTGGGGTACGACACCTAAGTCAAAGGGCAAAGGGCAAAGGTTGGAGTAGGATCGAGTTTCGGCCTTGCGACGTGCGCCTCCATGGGGCATTGCGCATTGTGCATTGAGCATTGAGCATTGATGGAGTATTTGATCAAGCAGTACCCGCTCGAGACCGGCGCACTCGAAATCCAATACATCGAGGAATACTTCGGCGAGTTCCCCCGCAAGAAAACCGCGGCAGAAATCAGCGCGCGCCTGCGCGACCGCGAGTTCCTCATTCTGATGGCGGAAGCACCGCTGCCCGATGACCCGGGCATGGTGGTGCCCGTCGCGTTCAAGATCGTCCACGAGATCCGCGCACGCGAAAGCGAGCCGAAGCTGGTCGATCTCGTGGCACGGCTTACGGACTGCGTCGAGTTCGACGGTCGCAAGGTTCTGTACAGCTGGATTGGTGGGACACGGCGCGACTGGCGTGGGCAAGGCCACTTCCGCGCGTTGACCGAGGAATCAGAGGCGTGGGCGCACGGGACCGGCTTTCACGAGGTCGTCGTGAAGACCAAGAACTGCTTCTATGACATGCGCGGCACGCTCGACCAGCTCGAATTCAACGTGATCAAGTACGAGGCGAATCCTCAGGACAACCGGCAGTCGAAGGTGTATCTGAGCAAGCGCCTGACGTCGGACGTCCTCCGCTCACACACCAGCACCCGCACTGTGGTGTACGCGGACTGACCGACGCGTTCGTCACCTGACTACTGAGTCGACCAGACGCTGGAGCGCGCGCGATACCGCCATGCGCGCCGCATCCGGCGTTGGGATCGCGAAGTGGCGGGCGATCTCATCGTGCGTCCACTGCGCTTCGATCCTGGCGACGACCAACTGGCGATCGCGCGTACTGAGCGCGGTCAATGCCTCGCAATATTTCGACACCGCTTCTGCCTTCACTGCCTGCTCCTCCGGCGAGGGTTCTTCCGACGGCATGTCATCGGGCAGGTCAATTGACATGGGGTGACGTGCGATACGCCGCACCTCATCGCGGATTCGATTGAGCACCGACCGTCGCAGGTACGCCTGCATGGCCCCGACATGGCGAGGCTGAAACGTGTCGAGGCGCCGCAGCACGTGCAGCACCGTGTCTTGAACGAGATCGCTGGTATCGAGAGTGTTTCTCGCCGCGGGCGGGAGCTTGCCATGCGCCCACCGTTTCAGCTGCGGAACGCTGCGCTGCAGGAGCGCTTCCACGGCTTGGCGGTCGCCGCCCTGGGCGCGAACCACCAGTTCGATCGTCGGCTCGTCGCTGAGCAGATCGGACTCGCGTTCGTCCTCGGGTGGCAGAGAACTCATGACATGCAAGACGTTGCGCAATGATAGCGACGAACCTCGTCCGTTCTTCCCACTGTCAGCGGCTATGACTGAACAAACTGTGCAAGGGCCCCCTCAGGCTCAAGGTATTCTGCCGGAACACGGAACATGCTTGGCAGCACGATTAGCCATTATCGGATCACCGGCAAGCTCGGCACCGGCGGCATGGGCGTCGTCTACGAGGCCGAGGATACCCGGTTGCCGAGGAAAGTCGCGCTCAAGTTTCTCCCCGAGGAACTCGCCGACGATCCCGACGCCGTGCGTCGCTTCCGTCGCGAGGCCGAGACGATCGCGACGCTCACGCACAGCCATATCTGCACGATCTACGACATCGATGAACACGACGGCCGCATCTTCATCGCCATGGAGTGCCTGGATGGTGTGAACCTCAAGACTTACATGTCGCGGAACACACTGACGACCGAGCGGATCGCCGAGCTCGCGCTGCAGATCGCCGGCGCACTCGTCGCCGCACACGACAAGGGCATCGTCCACCGCGACATCAAACCAGGCAATCTCATCGTGTCGGATGCAGGGACGGTGAAAGTGCTGGACTTCGGCTTAGCGCGGCGCTTCAAGGCCTCCGACACTGGCGAACTCGGTCCGGATGGCTCGACCATCCCCGGACGGCCCATGGGCACGGCGAACTACATGGCGCCGGAACGGATCCTTCAACTCCCTCTCGATCCGCGCAGCGATCTGTTCTCTCTGGGTGTGGTGATGTACGAGATGACGACGGGAAGGCTCCCCTTTGCCGGAGCCTCCCCGTCAGAAACCGTCTCGAACGTGCTGGACAAGGATCCCGATCCGCTTTCCTCGCTTGCGCCGCAGCACAAGCCGCTCGAGCCTGTGGTCCATCGGCTGCTTGCCAAGCGGGCGAACGACCGCTATCGCTCGGCCGCCGATCTGATCACCGCACTGACCCCGCTCGTAACACCTAGCGAATCATTTACCGATCGTCTTCGCCGGTTGCTGCTCGGCTCGTAATCCGATCAATCAGGCGGCTACTCCCAGTGCACACCAACGTCGGGGCGCGGACCAGTGTCGGGATCGGTGCGTTGTGTGCCGTTAACCGTCGCAGGAACCTTGAAAGTCAGGAAGAAGCTCGTGCCGTCCGCCGCTCTGTTGACGGCATCGATCGCTGCATCCAGTTGCTTGCGCGCATCGGCCTTCGATTCGAATCGAAGCGTGACATCGAAACTCTGGACGGTCTTCTCGTCGCGGCCTAATACCTTGACGTCCGTGGCCACGTTGTTGTCATCACCCTTGCGCGGCCGGCGCGGCTCGTTCTGTTTCACCCTGACCTTCTTGCCGTCGCCGTGATCGATGCTCCAGTGCACGCTGGCATTGCCAACATACTCGCCGTCTCCCATTGTCACCTCCATGTGTTCGTGGCCGTCCGAGGCCAGTTCACCCCACGACGGTACAAACGCATCCGAGCCGATTACCGAACACTGTGTTCGGAGATCAGGGCCGCAATGCTGGCGCGGCGCGCCAAATTGTCAGGATTGGTGACCAGTTGCTGTAACTCTTTCACGCGCTGGTCGCGGAGCGCGATCTCCCGTTGGGCTGCCCCCCGATCCCCGATGGCGAAGTGCACTCGCGCGCGGACGTCGTGGAGCAATGCCTGCAGCTCCGGACCGAGATCTGCCACCGACACGGCCTCCACCGCCGCACGCGCATCTGCGGGACGACGCTCGAGCAGGAGGACGTTCGCAAGCAGCGCGCGACATCGAGCCTCGAGCGCAACGCGGCGCATACGCCGAGCCTCGTCGAGACTGCGGGTGATCGCGGCCTTCCCTGCCGCTAGCCTTCCAGCGTTCGCGTCCAGCCACCCTGCATAGGCACGCGCCTCGACACTGGCCTCGTCAATCAGATCGGTCGAACCCACATCTGCCGCGCGGGCGAACTCCGCGCGCGCGTCGGCGATGTGTCCCGATTCGTAGGCCAGCAACCCGCGCGTGGCATGAAACAGCGGAATCAATCGCCGCGTGCGCGGCGCGTCAATGTCGGTTCCGACCTGCGTCAACAACGCCTGCGCTGATGCAAAGTCGCCAAGCAGGAGATCGGCGCGCGCACGTGAGATCTGCGTCTGTATTCGCTCGGCGCCCGTATCTTTCTCAGCGGCGTCCTGGAAAGCAGTCCGGGCGCGCTCGTAGTCGTTAAATTCCATATGCAGATATCCGAGCTCGGCTGCGATCTCAGCAAGATCGTCTTGCAGGTTCCGCTCGCGGGCAATGGCTTCAGCCCGGCGCAGTTCTCGCTCCGCGTCCGCTCGTCTGCCAATCTGCCGATGGTATTTCGCGATCATCCGGCGGCAGAACGCCTCAAAGTTCTTGTCGATTCTCTCGACCACCGCGAGCGCGTTCTGCACGTCACGCAAACCTTCGTCGGGCTGTGTGCCGTAACCGATCAGCAGTCCTCCCGCGTTGGCCAGGTTGTACGCAGCACCCTGCTCATCGCCTCTCGCCTCATTGACGCGAGAACTCCGCCGGTAGTACTCGGCGGCCTGACTTCGATTGCCCAACTCGAGACTTGCCCTCCCGAGGTTGACGAGCACTGTCGCTTCGAGCGTGGTGTTCTTGACCTTCTCTGCAATTGCGAGCGACTGCTCCCAGGCAGCGATGGCGCCAACCGGATCCTCGCGCGCACGCGTGATCGCCATGTAATGAAAGGCGCGTGCAAGGTTGTACCGCGCGCCCGCGTGCTCGAGCATCGCGCTGGCACGTTCCGCGAGACCACGAGCCTCGGTGCGATCCTGCGGTGAACCCACACGGAGAATGTCGGCCAGGCACAGGAGTGCCAGCGCTTCACCGACTTCATTCCCGACTGCCGCATAGCGATCGCGAGCCTGTCCGCCGTGCTGACGCGCCAGGCCGGACTCATTCATCCGCGTCGAGTTATAAAGGCGGCAGAGTTCCAGATGCGGGCGAATCATTTTCTGATCGCGTTCAAGCAGCGTGTGGTAGCTGGCGACGGCGTCGGCGGTCTTCCCCGCCCGATCCTGAAATGCCGCAAGCTCCATCAACCAGAACGGTTCATCGGGAATTGACGTACTCAGCGCTCGATATTTCTCGCCGGCCTCGTCGTTATCGCGACGCGCCTCCGCAGCAACGGCCTGGGCGAACAACACGTCTGCCGGCGGAGTGGTCTTGGCCAGCAGGCTGACCGCTTTGTCGCCTGCCTCCCTCGCCATGTCCCACTGCGTTTGAATCCGCGCGACACGGCTAATCCACGCCGGTGGCAGCGGATGTCGCGAATCCAGGCCGGCTGCCGATTGAAACGCCTCAAGCGCGTCGGAGTATTCGAGGGCCTCGTAGGCTCGGATCCCGCGCTCGAACGCCTCAACGGCGTCGAGCGTTCGCAGCGACGCTGCGCCGAGCCGGCCTTCTCGCCCACCAACGATCGCTCCCAGCGACGTGCGCGCCTTCGTCTGCGCGGACACGAAGTACTCGCTGACGATGGCGCTGACTCCGCTCGCCAACTCGTAGACCGTGTCCTTGCTGAGCGACGACACAATCGGTGATGTCTCGGCGACATGCTGATTTGTCGCCGTGTTCACGTTGCGAAACTCGACTCGGGCGCGCCATGCGCCACTCGCACTGTCATAGAGCAGCGTCGGGACGATGATCGTCGAGACGCCGGCGTCAGCGGCAATCGATTGAACGGCGTCACGACTCGTGATGTCGCCGTTGTCGCCGCGCGCGAAGCGTTGCAGCGCCTGGAGCACGCGTCGATACGGAATCGGACGCACGTCGCGCGATTGCGCAAGCCTGGCGGTCGCAATCTCAGTCAACGCCAGTCGATACGGATCGAGCTCGACCCGCCCGGTCTGGTTCACCACCGGGGCAATCGCCACGACCGACCGTTCAATCGGACGCAGCAGCCAGATCGTGGCAACGGCGGTCACCAGCAGCAGTGCCGCGACAATCGCGAAGACCTGACGCCGCCGCACAAAGCGCGCGCGACGACCCCGCTGCTCGTGCGCGTCCACTCGCGGCAGCGGCTCGGTGCGTAGATCGAGGGGAACCGACAACCCTCGGAACTGACGCAACGCACGGGCAAGGGCACGGCCCGACTGGTATCTGACGCTCGGCTCCTTGTGGAGCGCACGGAACACGAGCTGCTCGATCTCCTCCGGTACATCGGGACGATCGGCTCGAAGCGATCCAGGAGTTTCGTGGCGCACGGCGTGCGCGATGGCCTCGGCGTGCGACCCCTGAAACGGCACGTGCCCGGCGAGCATCTCGTAGAGCACGACACCAACCGCCCACACATCCGAGCGCGCATCAGCCGGCAGTCCCCGCACTTGTTCTGGCGACATGTAGGCGGGCGTCCCGAAGGAGGCGTTCTCCGCCGTGAGCTTCAAGGCGTCAACGAACGTTGCAAGACCGAAGTCGAGGATGCGCACGCCGTCTTCGGTCAACATCACATTGCCCGGCTTGATGTCGCGGTGGACAACGCCTTGTGCATGCGCCTTGGCCAGACCGTCGGCGATCTGCGTCGCGATTTCGAGTGCCTCTTCCACCGCCATCGGTCCGTGCTCGAGCCGTTGCTTGAGCGTCGGACCTTCGTAGAAGGCCATCACAATGAACAACTGGCCGTCGTCGGCGGTCTCGATGTCGTGGATCGTGCAGATGTTGGGATGATGAGTGGCCGACGCTGCCTGCGCTTCACGCATGAAGCGCTGCTTCGCGGACTCGTCGTGACTCCACTGCTGCGGGAGGAACTTCAGCGCGACGAGTCGACCGAGCTTTGCGTCGCGCGCTTGATAGACCACGCCCATGGCGCCGCCGCCAACGCGGGCGAGGATTTCGTATTGGGCGATAGTGCGTCCAACGAGAGGATCGTTCAGAGCCCTAAATCATACGCCCTGATATGCGGACGAGGATGTCAGGCGTGCATGGTGAGCACGATTTTGCCGACGTGCTCGCTGGATTCCATCAGATGATGCGCAGCAGCGGCGTCGGCGAGCGTAAAGGTTTTGTAAACGATCGGCTTCACGGTGCCGGCTTCGAGTAGCGGCCAGACCTCGCGAGCGAGCGCAGCGGCGATCGCGCCCTTCTCCCCGACAGAGCGCGGCCTCAATGTTGAACCGGTGATCGTCAATCGCCGCCCCAGCACACGACGGAGATCGATGCTCGCACTCTCGCCGCCCATCAGCCCAATCTGCACCAGCCGTCCATCTACAGCCAGCGCGGCAAGATTACGATTGAGATAACTGCCGCCCATGATGTCGAGAATCAGATCGACGCCCTTGCCACCAGTGACGTCGCGGATCACCTCGACGAAATCCTCGGTGCGATAGTTAATCCCACGTCGTGCGCCAAGCGTTTCGCACGCACGAACCTTGTCGTCGGAACCAGCGGTCGCAAAGATAGTGGCGCCGCGTGCTTTCGCGAGTTGAATCGCGGTGGTGCCGATTCCGCTCGTGCCACCGTGGAAGAGCGCCGTCTCCCCCACCTGCAGCCGCCCGCGATCGAAGACATTGGTCCAGACGGTAAAGAAGGTTTCTGGAATCGCCGCTGCGGCGACAAGATCGACTGCCGCAGGGACACGCAAACATTGCGGTGCTGGCGCCACGCACATCGTGGCGTAGCCGCCACCAGACACCAGCGCGCAGACGGCGTCACCAGTGCGCCATCCCTCGACGCCTGCACCCGCGGCAGCAATCGTACCGGCGACTTCGAGACCGGGAAGGTCGCTCGCGCCCGGTGGCGGAGGATACGCACCGCGCCGCTGAAGAACGTCAGGGCGGTTTATGCCCGCGGCGGCGACGCGAATGAGTACTTCGCCGGAACCCGGTTCAGGATCGGGGCGCTCGACCAGTTTTAAAACCTCGGGCCCGCCAGGCTGTGAGATCTCGACGCAGATCATCTTCTCAAGTCCGGCTAAAGCCGGACACTACACCACCAACCACGAACCACTAACCACCAACCAAGCCCGAGGGCAAACGGGGCGACGACAACAACTGCTCGAACACCTGCCACCGCTTTGGGGCATTCGAGGCCGTCCCGCCTTGTGATTCGACGTAACGCTTCACCATGTCCTTGCCCAGGTTGTAGTTGATCACATAGCTGCGGTACTGGTCCATGAACCGCACGCGTTGCGCCGCACGCGGCTCTGAGTAGAGCGCATAGCGTTGCAGCCAGCTGGCTGTGCCCTTCGCGTCGAGTTGCCCGTTGATGTAGAGGCGCGCCGCCTCGTTGCCCGCGTACGACAGACGATCGACGAGAGCCAGGATGTCGTAGTACTCGGTTGCGCGTGCGGGATCCAACCCGGCCGCCGGGAAGATCGTGCTGCGCTCGAACGCCACCCGTTGCTCAGCGGGAAATGCCACGTCGATCCCGTAGTTCGCCGTACCTTCCGCGATGAGCGACTGCGGCGAGAACAGCGGATACACCGAAAACTCGACCCAGCCGCGATCGCGAACGAGATTCTTCTCCAGCAGCACGTTATAGACATGGTGACCGGGATAGCCCTCGTGACAGGCAAGGTCGATCGCGCGGTCCACGTAGATCGGCAGATCGGTATTCACCTGAATCAGGCTTTTGTACTTCCCCTGATACCAGTTGTAGCCGCTCCAGCTCTTGTTCGTGACGTACTCGACAGTGAAGCTCTCATCCGGCGGCAGCGTCACGCGCTGCAACGTCCGGCTGCGACAGCCGTCAATCGCCGCCTTGAACGTGTTATCGAGGCGCTCGCGCGGAATGACAAACGCCTTGCGGAACGCGTCGTAGCGCTCGAGAACCGTTCCGGTGCCTGGCAGCCGCTTCCCGAGTTCTTCGACGATGCGCTCGAATCTCGAGGGATCGTTGGTCGGTGCCACCGCATCGTAGAGCGCACCCGACTCCTCATCGAAGGTGAGCCGCTGTCCGCTCAACATGGTGATACGCGTCCGAAGCGCGCTGAGCTGCTTGGTCAGATAGGTATGCCGCAGCCGAACGATCTCCTCGGCGGCTGCAGCCGGAGTCGCCGAGGCGAGCGACTTCTCCAGCGCGGCAGCGTCGGCATCGATGTCCGGGAGCGAACGAGGATTCACCTTGGCGTCCCTCCGCCACTCCGGAGGACCGTAGTAGGCATCCACGTAGTCGGCATCGTACTGGCCGAGTGCGAGTACGAGCTTCACATAGCGTTCGGCCATCTGGTTCATCGGATCGCCCCCCGCTCCACACGCGCCATGGGCCACAGTCATCGCAGCCAGACAGGCGGCCATGAGATGGAGACGTTTCATCGGTAGCGCTCCCGGATACTCGGAATCAGATACTCGTCGAACGCGCGCCCGAAATCGTACACCGGAGCGAAGCCCCAGTCGCGACGCGCCGCCTGATCGTCGACATCCTCGGGCCATGAGTCCACGATCGCCTGACGCTTGAGATCGGTCTCCCAGGCAATTGACGCCTTGGGAAACGCCGCGACGACCACATCATGAATCTCCTGCGCGCGCGGACTGAATGCTCTGACGTTATAGGCCGTGCGCGTCAGCCGCTCGCGCGGCGCATCCGCCAGGGTCAACAACGCGGTCACGGCATCGGGCATCGTCATGAAGGGAATGCGCGTGTCGGGGCGCACGAAGCAGGCGTAGCGTTCGCCGCGGGCCGCGCAGTGCAACATCTCCGGCGCGTAATCGGACGTTCCGCCCGACGGCAGCGTCATCGCCGAGATCAACCCGGGAAAACGCACGCAACGGAAGTCCACGCGGCCGCTGGCCTGCGCAGCCAGTTGCTTGTAGAAGCGCGCATAGTAGCGGCCCAGATGTTCGCAGTACAGCTTGTTGCAGCCGTACATGGTCCGCGGGGTGTTCCACTCGTCCTCACGGATCGATCCGACGCGCGCCTTCGTCGCGAGATCCGGCAGGCCGTAGGCGGCCACCGACGAGGGATAGAGAAACCGCACGTCGCGACCGTGCGACTCGCCTTCGCGCTGCGCGAACTCGAGCAGCGTCAGCGTGCCCTCGACGTTGACGTGGTGTGCCGTGATAGGCGTGAACTCGGAGCGCGTGGACAGCAGTGCCGCAAGATGGAAGATGAGATCGACCTCGAATTCCGCCAGCACTCGCTCGAGCAGGTTGGTATCGGTGATCGATCCGGTGAACTCGCGATAGACCAGCTTGTGGAGTCCAGGATCGAGCGGCGCGAGATCGATCGTCACGATCGGCCGCCTGCTGCCGGCGAGCCGCGTGATCAGGCCATGGCCGATCTCTCCACCGGCCCCGGTCACGAGCGTGACAGGCGTGCGCACTAGCCGCGTCCCAGTGCCGCCATCAGGCGCTCGATCTCTTCTCGGACCCGAGCCAGATCAGCGAGCGTTCGCTCTGCCTCACTGATCGTCGTCTTCAGATCGTCAGCGCGCGGCAGGCCACCGCGCGCGACCTCGGCCGCCAGATCGCGGGTCGTCGTCGCGCATGCCTCGCAGATCGCGACAGTCTGCGCGTGCGCTTCGAGCACCTTTCGAAACTCCTGTCGGTCCTGCGATGTCATGCGCGATCGCGACCGCTATCAGTTCGGATCGCCATCGAGCAAGTCGCCAAGACCGCCGAGAATCGAGCCACCCTCACGCCGCGATCCACCAGCCGCTGGCGCGGCCTTGTAGATGCGATCGGCCATTCGGCTGAACGGCAGCGATTGGAGCCACACTCGTCCGGGGCCCGTCAGCGCTGCGTAGAAGAGACCTTCACCGCCGAACAACGCGGTTTTGATCTTGCCGACGTACTGAATGTCGTAGCTGACACTCGGCTGCAACGCGACCAGACATCCCGTGTCGACGCGCAGCGTCTGCCCGGGGCCGAGCTCGAGGGGATGTACCGTGCCGCCGGCATGCACGAAGCACAGGCCGTCGCCTTCGAGCTTCTGCATGATGAACCCTTCACCACCGAACAGGCCGACACCAATCCGGCGTTGAAATGCGATGCCCACTGAGATGCCGCGTGCGGCGCACAGGAACGAGTCCTTCTGACAAATCAGCGTGCCGCCGAGTTGCTTGAGATCCATCGCGAGGATCTTGCCGGGATAGGGCGCCGCAAACGAGACCTGCTGCTTGCCGCCGCCCTGATTGGTGAACACCGTCATGAACAGGCTCTCACCGCTCAGCAGCCGCTTCCCTGCGCCGAGAATCGCATTCATCACGCCGCCACCCGACGACTGGCCGGTGTCGCCGAAGAGCGTCTCCATCGTGATGCCGGGCGTCATGTACATCATCGAGCCCGCTTCCGCCACGGCACTCTCACCGGGATCGAGCTCCACTTCGACGAACTGCATCTCGCTGCCAAGGATGCGGAAGTCAATCTCGTGTGCCCGTCGTCCGGGAACAATCGGTGGCGGCGCGGCCGCAGGTTTGCTGGCCGCCGCGCCGGGAAGGTACGAGGCGAGCTGCGGAACATCCTTGAGGGGCGTCCAGTTCTTCAGACCCTCGGTAAACACCAGCGTGTTCCCGTCGATCGTGCCGTTTCGCAAATTGGTGATGACATCGTCCTGAGAAACGGGTCCGACCTGATGCCCGCCGATGGCCATGTACCACTGTTGTTGTGACATTCGCGCTTCTTCCTCCGCGCCGGCTGAAGCCCGCGCTCTACGTGGGTACCGCGTCGATTCGGCTTGCGGCCTTCTGTTCGAGCTCTTGAACCGTTGCGACGTCGAGGCCAAGCAGGTTGGCGAGCTGCGCCAGATAGATACGCTCCGCTCCAGTGGGCTGTTCATCGCCACGCACCATGCTGTACGCGAGGACGTACATCGTTGCGCGCTGTGCCGCGTCGCTGACGCCGGAGACGATCTCGGCAAGCGGCCGCGGCTGCTGCATCTCGACCTCGACGATCTCGCCAACGCCGGCGGTCTTCGCCTGATCGAGGATCGCCGCCCGCTCAGTGTCACTGACGCTGCCATCCGCATAGGCCGCGGAAATCGCCAGCCGCACGATGCGCAATGCCTCGGGCGATACGTGCGGTGAACCTGATGAACCGGAACCTTGTGAACCTACTGAACCCGAACCTTGCGAACCTACGGAACCCACGGAACCGATACCGCCAGACTGCTGCATGGTTTCGTAAATACCCCACGCCATTCCCGCGGCGGTCAATAACGTCGAAGGGCTCGTCCAGAAGGATCCTCTGTGGCCGCCAGTCAGGTAATTGAGCGCACGACGCGAACGTCGACGACGGCCTCGACCACCAAGCACCGCGCTCAGCACGCCGTTGAGAAGCGCTGATTCGTCCACCCTACAAATTCCTCCCGACGGGAATTGCCGCAACCGGTTTCTCCGGCTCCGGCGTAAAGTCCTCTCCCGGATTGATGAACCGATCGGCCTCGAAGTTGTATTGCTTGTCGTAGAGCTGTTTATAGCGGCCGCCCACGGCGAGCAGCTCCGCATGCGTACCGCGCTCAACGATCTGACCGGCTTCCAGCACGAGGATCTGGTCCGCGCTGCGAATGGTGGACAGCCGGTGCGCAATCACAAACGACGTGCGGCCCGACCGCAGACGACGCAAGCCGTCCTGGATCATCTGCTCGCTCTCGCTGTCGAGGCTCGAAGTCGCTTCGTCGAGGATGAGGATGCGCGGGTTCGCCAGGATGGCTCGTGCAATCGACACGCGCTGTCGCTGCCCACCTGATAACTTGATTCCGCGCTCGCCCACGATGGTGTCGTAACCCTGTGGGAACTGACTGATGAACTCGTCGCAGTGTGCGATGCGGCAGGCTTCCTTGATCTCGTCGAGCGTCGCGCCTGGCGCAGCGTAGCCGACGTTTGCCGCGATCGTGCCGTCGAACAAGAAGTTCTCCTGCAGCACCGACGCCAGTTGTCTGCGGTAGTCCATCAGACGCAGATCAGCGAGGTCTTTGCCGTCCACCAGCACGCGGCCCTTCGTCGGCCGATTGAACGCCATGACGATGCTGATCAGCGTGCTCTTGCCTGAGCCGCTCGAGCCAACCAGCGCGGTCGTCGTGCCCGCCGGGGCCTCAAACGACACGCCACGAAGCACCGGCTGACCTTCGTTGTATTCGAACCAGACGTCATCAAAAGCCACATCACCAGTGAGCTGGTGCACCGGTGAGCGGTCCGCATCCTCGTCCAGCTCGGTCCGCATGTCGAGAATTTCGCGGATCCGATCGAGACCGGCAAAGGCCTCAGTGATCTGCGTCCCGATCGAGGCAATCGACACCAGCGGCGCGGCGACCAGACCAATGAAGAAGATGTACATGATGAGATCGCCGAGGGTCATCTCTCCGGCGAGAATCGCCCGACCGCCGAGCCAGATCATCAGCACGCCGATGATGCCGACGATGACCGTGCTGCCCGCGGTCGTTGCCGACACACCGGTCATCGACTTCGCGATGTTGCGGAACAGCTTGTGGGCGCCCTTGGTAAAGACGATCTCTTCGCGCTTTTCCGCCGTGTAGGACTTGACGACGCGGATGCCGCCAAGCGATTCGGTCAGGCGACCGGTGACTTCCGCGTTGATCTTGCCGCGCTCGCGGAACAACGGACGTAGCGTGCGGAACGCGTAGGCCATGCCCCCGCCGAATGCGAGCAGCACGAGGATGGTGATGACCGTCAGGTGCCAGTTCAGCCAGAACAGGATCCCGATGCCCATGACGGCCGTCACCAGACCGCCGACGAGTTGCACGAGACCGGTGCCGACCAGGTTCCGGATGCCTTCGGCGTCGTTCATGATGCGCGAGATCAGCACGCCGGTCTGCGTCGAATCAAAGTAGCGGACCGGCAGGTGCATGATGCGGGCCTGCACCCGCTTGCGCATGTCGGTAATCGCGCGCTGCGCAGCGACACCGAGGATCTGACCGAGCGCAAACGAGGTCACCGCCTGCACGAGCGTCGCCGCTCCCGCAGCCAGCGCGATCGGCATCAGCAGCTCCGATCGTCCGCCGTTCACGACGTCGTCAATGAGGTATTTGGAGGAGGCCGGGAGCACCAGCCCCGCCAGACGGCTGACCAGCATCAGCCCCAGACCGAGCGTCAGCCGCCGGCGATGGGCCCAGACCAGCGAGCGCGCCTCGCGCCAGGCGGCGGAAAGCGGCACGCTCTTCTTCTTCGGAGCGTCCATCGAAACTGGAACTGTACTACGGCGGAGACGCTCGCCGGTTCCGCGACCGCCAGAGCTCATGTGAGTGACCATGGCATAATTCAGAGGAATCAGTCCTGATTCCTGAGTCCTGATTCCTGATACCTCTATCTATTTATGACCGATACCACGACTCGCGGCATCCGGATGAGCGATACCACGACGCGAGGCATTCGTATCCAGGTGCGCAGTGAGTTCATCCCCGACCGCAGCTCCCCGCGTGATGGATCGTACCTGTTCCAGTATCACGTCCGCATCTCCAACGTCGGCGGCGAGGTGACGCAGCTCATCTCACGAGAATGGATCATCACGAGCGCGGATGGCGAGGTCGAGCGGGTCAAGGGGCAGGGTGTGGTCGGTGAACAGCCGGTCCTGCCACCGGGCGGGTCGTTCGAGTACACGAGCTACTGCCCGCTCAAGGCCGCGGTCGGATCGATGCAGGGCAGCTACCAGATGGTGACGACGGGTGGCGAGCGCTTCGACGCGGTCATCGCGCCGTTCACCCTCGCCGTTCCCAACGCATTGAATTAAGCGTTACTTAAAACTCTTCACGGCATCTGCCTCGTTGTCGTGCGCTTCGAAGACCGTCAAGAGCTTCGTGAGTACCAGCAAGTCCTTGAGGCGCTTGGTCAGATTCAGCAGCTTCAGCGACCCGCCGAGATGGCTCGTCGTGGCGTAGACCTGTACGAGTTGACCAAGCCCGGCGCTGTCCACATAGGCGACGCCGCCCATGTCGAGCAGGATCTTGCGGTGACCTTGCTGCAGCAGGCTTTGCACCTTGTCTTTCAGCAGCACGTCGCCACCCTTGCTCAAGGTGATATCGCCGCTGATCACCACGATCGCGACGTCACCGCTGGTTCGCTGGTCAATCTGCATTCGTCCTCCGCTCTTCGGCTTTCGGTCCCTTGTAGCGCAGGATGAGCAGCGTGATGTCGTCGGCCTGTGCCGCGCCCTGCGAAAACGTCTTCACCAATCCAAGTACGTGCTCGAGCACCGCCTCCGGTTTCGAGCCGTGTCGTCCGTCCAGCGCCTCGAGCAGCCGGTCGCGTCCGAACTCGTCGCCGGCAATGTTGCGCGCCTCGGTCACGCCGTCGCTGCAGACGACGACCAGATCGCCGGGCGCAAGCGGCACCGTGTCGAAGTTGTAGGTGGCGATGCTCAGGAGACCCAGCACAGGACCACCCTCTTCCAGCCACGCCGTGCTATTGGCGCGGACGACCAGCGGCGGCTCCTGCCCGGCGTTGGAATAGCTCAATTTGCCGTCCGGCGTAATCGCTCCGTAGAACATCGTCGCGAAGCGCGCCTCGATGGCCCGACGCAGGAGCGCCTTGTTGATCCGCTCCATCGCATCGGCGGGAGTCTTACTCACGGGGGCGTGCGCCGCGAAGTTACTCTGGACAGCCGCAGCAAGGAGGGCAGCAGGGGGACCTTTGCCGGCCACGTCACCGAGCGCAAAGCCGAAGCCTCCATCCCCCACGTCGATGTAGTCGAAGAAATCACCTCCGACCGTGCGGCAGGGGATCGAGGCGGCGGCGAGATCGGCAATACCCGCATCAAACGCCGGCTCGGGCAGCAACGCGCGCTGAATATCTGCCGCAATGCGCAGATCGCGATCGGTTCGGGCTTTCTCCGCCGATTCGGCATAGAGACGCGCCGAGTCAATCGCCAGCGCGGCCTGCGTGGCGAATGCTTCGAGCGAGGCCCGCGTCGCGTCGGACATCATCGTGCTCTTCTCGCGGCCGTCGAGGTATAAGACACCGATCGTCTTGAGATCGGCCGCCGCTGCCGCCGACATCGCCGCCACCCGCAATGGCACGCAGAGCACATGCCGGATGCCGACCGCGATCGTGCGATCGTGCTGGCCGGCGAGATCGCCTTCCATGAGATCGGCGACGGTGCGGCTCTGTCCCGTGCGGAATACCTCGCGCGGGATCTTCTCGCTCGTGGTGAATGACGTGCCCGAGAGCGTGGTCTTGCCACGGCCGCGCGCGATCTTGAACTCGAGATCCCCTTCGACGTTGGCGAGCATCATGAACCCGCGCTCGGCCTTGGTGACTTCGAGCGCCGAATCCATCACCAACGTCAACACTTCGTCCAGCACGCGCCCCGATCCGAGTGCGCGCAGACCGTTGAGAATCGCCGCCATCTGACGCAGGTTGGTGACATCAGACGACGCGTCGAGGAATCCCGTGGTCTTGGCACCGTCGGTGGCAAACACGAGTTCGATCGCGTCGGTGCGACCGAGCCTGATGCGATCGCCGTGCTCGAGTAGACGCTCGGTCACCTGCTCGCCGTTGACGAACGTGCCATAGCGCGATCCGCGATCGCGCAACAGGTAACGGCCTTCGTCCTGCACGATCTCGGCGTGCTCGCGCGAGACGTCGGTACTGACGATCTGCAGGTCGGCCGCCGTCCTCCGTCCGATGAGGAACTGCGGGCGATCGAGAACGACCACCCGGCGGCCTTGTGAATCGCTGACGTGGAGGCGAGCTTCGCTCATGGGGCGCTTACACCGCCGGTTTCGCTTTGATGGCGCCGACCTGCACCGCCAGTCCGGTGAAGTCGTAAATGCGCCGCTCGCGCACGATCAAGCCGTTGTCGAGCTGATAGATCAGCACGCACGGAAAGTCGACGGAACGACCCGTCGGATGCATCCCGAGGAAGCCGCCGCTATCGGTTCCAGAGATGCGCGTAATGAGCACGACGCGATGGCCATCGATGAGCGGTGCTTCGTTCTTCAACGTCACATCGGGGAACGAGTGAAAGAACGCTTGATACGCTCGCGCGATCGCTTCGCGACCATGTGCCTCACCACCAGCGATCGGGCTCTCGACCACACAGTCTTCGGTATGGAAGTTGGCCAGCGCGTCCACATCGCGGCGATCCCAGGCGTCCTGGAAGCGCACGATCAAGTCCTGAATTTCTGATCGGGTCATGGCTGAGACACGGGTAGCCCTAAAAAGCTTAGGAGATCGGCCTAGCCTACAGCAAACCGAGAAGCCGGGCGGGGTTCTGCTTGGCCATCCGGTCAACCTCCTGGGAGGTGAAGCCACGGCGCCGCAGGGAGACGAGAAAATCGCCGAAACCGTCGGGTGGCAGTGCATTCCCCTGCTGACCGAGATCCGAGGAAAGAATGCAGAACTCGGGTCCAATCTGCCGAATCGCCTCCGCGTAGCGGTTCATTCGCGTCTCGGCATCAGCCGCAGTCAGCGAACCCCCGACGAACTCAATGTAAGCCCCCAGCCGGGCCGCCTCCTGCATCTCGGCGACCGACATCGAGACCGGCGTGTTCATCGCATGCGTCACGATCATGCGCTGAACGCCCCGTTGCTTCGCCTCGCGCAGGATGAGCAGCGCCTCGTGCGGCGCGGAATGGCCGGTCGCCAGGACGAGATCGCGTTTCGCAATCACCGCGATCACCTCGCGAACGGCAGGCAGCAACTCGCCATTCTGCGTGACGGGTACGAACGGGCGGTTCTCCTTCGACGTCCGCACCTGGTTCTCCGCATCGAAGGTCGGCATCCAGACGATGCGGCCCCAGCCACCGGATACGGTGGCCATGTGGTCGACTGCAGCGGGATTGATTCCGCCGACGGGCAGGTTCAGTGCGACTCCGCCAAACACTTCGATATCGGGCACAACCTTGCGAACGAGAAACGCCAGGCCTGCGGTGGAGTCGTAATGGTTCTTGAGAACGATCGCACGCAGCTTGCGCGCCTGCGCCAGTTTGGCGACTTCGATCGCATCGATCGATCGCGGCCGATCGTCAGGATAGCTGTGCACGTGCACGTCGATCGCGCCGTCGAGCAGTCGAGCACGATCGATGCCGGTGGCGCTCCCCTGACCAGCGGGTGTGGCCGAGCACCACAGGATCGCTAAAAGGCCAATCGCGAGAGAACCACGCCCGAGGATCATGACGGCTCGACCTTCCCGGTCGAAAGTGCGACGCGGAGAACTTTGCCCCAGTGAAGTGTGATCACGATGTGTTCTGCGCTGTCGTCAAACGCGATCGTCGCGCCTTGCAGCCATCGCCTCGTCGTGGCGGTACGGCTCACCGACGTGGCAATGTCGTCCGCAGAAAGCAGCATCTCGAGATTGTAGTCGGCGATGACGATGCCCTGCTCACCGTAAATCACCAGCGCGTGCTCATAGCCAAGCTTCGCCCACGTGTCGCACGTCACGACATGCGTCCCATCGTCGCTGATGAACGCCTGGACCGGAATGTTGACCAGCTCGCGGCTCCAGATCACGGTTTCACTCCCGCCAGTACTCATCGTGACGACGGTGCCCTGCGCTTTTCCCGACCAGTTCGCCAGGCGCGGCGGCTGCGTCTTGAACACGAACGTTCGATTCGCCGATGCGAACGCCTGCGGCCGTGCCCCCGGCCACGAGTCCGCCGACAACTGGATCATTTCTCGTATGGTGACATCTATGTCGAGGCCGTGTCGATCCACTTCTCGACGGTCGGCGGTGTCTGCGTATGTAACGCGTCGAGGAGCGCGGCAGGATCATCCGATGTCGAAAGCAGCGAACCGTATTCGCTCCGAACGAATCCTTGTTCGATGGTGTGATCGAGGAACGCCAGGAGTCGATCGAAATATTTCTGCACGTTGAGCAAACCGCACGGCTTGCGGTGCAGCCCGAGTTGTGCCCACGTGAGAATCTCAAACATCTCGTCGAGCGTGCCCCATCCGCCAGGCAGCGCGATGAACGCGTCTGACAGATCGACCATCAACGCCTTGCGCTGATGCATCGACGCGACGATACGCAGATCGGTGAGACCCGTGTGTGCGACCTCCTTGTCGACCAGCGCCTTCGGGATCACGCCGGTGACGCGTCCACCGCCGGCGAGCACGGCATCCGCGACTGCTCCCATCAGGCCAACGCGTGCGCCGCCATACACGAGATCGATGCGGCGAGCGGCCATGAGCGTTCCGAGGTTCCCGGCAGCGACACGATAGTCGGGCCGGGCTCCGGCGCTCGAGCCGGCGAAGACACAGACTCGTGTTATCGCCATGTCGGACGCGCGTGACGAGGCTGGTAGACACCGAGCTGGCCGCCGCCAGGCAATGACAACTGCGTCAAGACACCCCAGCCCTGATCCTGGGGCGCCGTGCACACGACGCCGCGGCGGGTCATCTCTGCGATAAACACCTTCACATCTTCCACCATCAGGTAGATCTCGTGGCCGCCGTTCGTGTCTGCCGGATGGACGGCAATTTCCGACGCTGGCAACGCGAAGATCAGCCAGCCATGCCCCACATCAACGTGCGGGAAACCCAGCACGTCACGAATGAAGGCGCGATCCGCATCGGCGTTCGCACTGTAGATGATCATGTGAACGCCGGTGATCGTCGCCATGCGATTCTCCTGCTCCGGTGTCCGGCTGAAGCGGGACACTCTGCTAGAAGCCGTACGCGCCTTCTTCGGCGCGCCGACGCAGTTCCTCCAGCCGTTGCTCCACATAGGTCGCGCGCTCACGGCTGCCTTCGGCGGTGCGCCCGAGCGCATCGTACAGCTCCGCGAGCCGGCGATGAGCGTCGGCTCCGGCCTTGAGCGAAATCGCCGTGAGATACTCCGCCACTGCTTCGTCGGGACGATTCGCCACGGCGAGTGTTTCCGCGAGTCGGAGATGAATAGCCGCGTTTCCCCGCTGCAGCGAGATCGCCTGCCGCCAGAGATCGATCGCACCGGCATGATCACGTTCTGTCATGCGCATCTCGGCGTTCAGTCTGAGCACCGCGGCGGTCTTCACACGACGGTCATCTTCGATCGCCTGTGACTGCAGCCGCTCCGACTCCTGCAGACGCTGCTTCCCCTCGCCAACCCTGCCAACCCGGATCAAGGCACCAGCAAAAGCATGGACGGCAAGTCGGTTGGTCGGATCGATAGCGACCGCACGTTCGAGCGCCTCCACGGCGCGTCCGGGCTGGTCCGCCGCCAGATGCCACGTCCCGAGAGCGGTGAGGGCTTCGACGTCGTCGGGATCCAGGAGCAGCGCGATCACGAACTCGGCATATCCGTCGGTCTCGCGGCCGTTCTCGACGTAGGCGCGGCCCATTGCTTTGTGCGCCGCCGCGTTGTTCGGGGTCATGCGCACGGCGCGCTCCAAGAGACCGATCGCCTTTGCGTCGTCGAGATGCAGCTGCGCCAGCCCTGCGAGGGCGCGATAGAGTTCGCCCTTGCCGACAAGCAGCACGAGCCGGTCCGCCATGTCGATGAGCGCAAGATCGTCATCATTCTGCCCCGCCTGCGATCGTGTCGATAACCGCCATCGCAGCGCGCTCGCGTTTGGCAGTTCAGCGACCGCCGTCCGTAATGCGTCGTCAGCTTCCGCCGAGCGACCGACCGCGGCAAGGGTTTGCGCGAGTGCGAGACGTGAGCGCTCGTCGCGCGGATTCAGGCGCACGGCATCGCGCAAGTGCTGGACGCTCCTTGCCATGTCCCCAGCGATCGAATACGCGGTCGCGAGGACTCTGTGCGCCTCCGATGAATCTCGAGCGCCGGCAACCGCTGTCTCCAGATGTTCGATGGCCGACGCGACCAAGCCCTCGGGCGCCGAAGCCTTGGCGGAGGTGGCCGCGCGCAGTGCGGCGATTCCGCGGGCCATCGGTTCCAACCTCAAGGCGGGATCGGTGACCAGAGGATCATTGGCTATCGCGGCGCGTAACTCGGCTACTCCCCGGTCGAACTCGCCTCGCAAGATGAACGAGAACCCGGTCGCATACGCGGCAGGCACGAAAGCCATCCCGCCGGCCGCATCGTCGATGATGCCACCGAGGTTCGGAAACGGCGCCGATACACCCGGGCGCTCGCGCCGAATCAGCCCGCGTTCGAGGTCCGCCAGCGTGCCAAGCGCCCGTTCGATTTCCTCCGGTGTGACCTGGGCCGACCTCTGGACGATCAATCGATACGCATTCAGGGGATCGGCCGGGTCGAGCAGCCAGGCGGTGCGGAACGCCTCGGCGGCTTCAGCAGGCCGGGACATCGCCTGCAGGACGAGGCCTTTCAGACGGTGAAACGCTGCACGCTTTGGATCGATTTCGATGTCTTCATCGAACTCGCGAACGGACTCGTTCAGGCGTCCGCGCTCCAGGAAGCGCGACGCCAGCAGCGTATGAATCTGCAGTTTCGTCTGGGCGTCATCTGCTGACTTCAGCCGCGATCGCAATTCGCGCTCAGCATCACGGATCTCATCGTCCCAGCGATCGAGGGCCGTCGACATTGCTGTCAACTGAGTGGTGAGCTGCGGTCCTTCGTCGCCATAAAGACCTGCCAACGATCGGTAGAACGTAACCACCGCCGAAAAGAACGGATCCCGCTGCGCCGCGGCTGGTGCGGGAAGGAGAACAATGCAAAATGCAAAATGCAAAATGCAAAACCACAAGCGCCCCCGTACGACGCCCGGGCCATGTTGCGCGCTGCACTCTGCGTTTTGCAATTTGAATTTCGAATTTCGCATGTCGCGCGTGCCGCACCTTGCGTCAGCGAGCCAACGGCACGCGACCGATGACACCCTCGCCTTCGCGTACCGTGAAGACATGATTGGCGGGAAGATCCTGAACCACTTCCGTCGCACCGCTCGGCCAGCGTATCTCCAGGCGCTCGGATCGATTCGCGGCGCCAAGCCCGAAGTGTGCACGCAAGTCGTTCTGCGTCAAATAGCTCGACCCTGACTGCACCTCCCGCAATTGTCGGCGGCCGCCAGTCGTCAGCGTGAGTCTCGCACCAATAGCACTGCGATTGCTCTTTGTCCCGATCACACGGATCAGCATCGCGTTGGCGTGACCGGCCGCCTCGGCCAGGCCTTCGTTCAGCAGAAGGTTCACACCAGCGCCGTTGTTCGTGACCAGCAGATCAAGATCACCGTCGTTATCAATATCGCCGGCGGCCAAGGCCCGGCTGACCAGCTCGATCGAGAATCCAGGGCCGGCCTGGTTCGTCACATTCTCGAATCGCCCGTCGCTGTTACGAAGCAGCAGATTGCGCTGAGCGAATTTGCCGCCACCACGAAGGGACGAGACATTCGCCATGACGTGGCCGTTGGCAATCGCGATGTCGAGATCGGTGTCGTTGTCGTAATCGAAGAACGCGACGCCAAAACCGACATACGGACGAGTGATTGGCCCGACGCCGCTGCGCATCGTGACGTCCGAGAATATGGCGCCATCCACGTTGAGGAAGACACTGTGCATCTCGGCTTCGTGATTGGTCACAATCAGACCGAGACGTCCGTTGCCGCCGAAGTCGGCGAACGCGGTCCCCATGCCGGCTTTGGCTTTTCCGTCGGAGGTCACTGCAACGCCGGCGACGCCAGCGATATCGGTGAACGTCCCGTCAGCATTGTTGTGAAAGAGGAAGTTCGGCATCGCGTCGTTGGCGACGAAGACGTCCGGCCAGCCGTCGTCATCGATGTCGGCAACCGCGACTCCGAGGCCATTGCCACGGAGCGCCGCGACTCCACTGGACTTGCTGATGTCCTCGAACGATTTCTTGCCTGCCCCGAGCGACGTCGAGGGGCCGGTATTTCGATACAGGACGCTGTGTGAAGGCGGATACATCAGCGGGTGACAGTAGTCCCTCACCGGTGGCGGTCCGGCGATGCCGCAGAATGGGTTCTTGTTCACGAGGGCATCAACGTAGTTGGTGACGAAGAGATCGAGGTCGCCGTCGCGATCGATGTCCAGAAAGGCGCAACTGGTGCTCCACAGATTGGGATCGGCGCCGCCGGCATTCGGCACTTCGGTAAACCGGCCGTGACCGGCGTTGCGATACAGCTGATTCGAACCGACGTTGGTGACGTACAGGTCGATCAGACCGTCATTGTCATAGTCGCCCGCGCACGCGCCCATTCCGTACTCGCGGTGCCGGATGCCCGACGTGGCCGTCAGGTCCTCGAAGGTTCCATTGCCGCGATTCCGGTACAAGCGATGGCGCGCCCGACCGGCGACGGGTGCATCGGCGATTGAACCACCGTCGACCAGGAACACGTCGAGCCAGCCGTCATTGTCAAAGTCAAGGAACAGGCCGCCCGATCCAAGGATCTCTGGCAGGAACCGTTGTTCGCTTGCTCCGCTGATGTGCACGAAGCCGAGACCGACCGTACGAGCGACATCGCGGAACATCGGAAGCCGCACGGGCGCGCTCGGTGAGGGTTGGCTTGGAGGTGTCGCCGACATTGCGCCACTCTGGACCAGCGCGGCGACGGCGAGGCACACGGTGGCCAGACGGCTCATTGTTGATTGGTGACCTTTGATTTGTGATTCGTTGCTGATTGTTGATTCCAGATTGGTGATTTACGTGGTGATTGACGTCGCGCCTTCAATTACCAATCGACAATCACCAATCATCAAGGAATCAACAATCAACAAACCTCAAATCAAAAATCGAACTGTATCGACAGACGCACGAAGCGCGGGCTCAGCAGCGAGGTTGCTTGTCCCCATTGCTCGACGACCGGCGTTGCCGGGTTGTCAACCGTGTCGAAGTTGTCCTGGTACGTCAGCACCTGCTCCTTGTT
>AR_comb_assmDRAFT_10325588_pt1 | contig 24503 bp, 19 predicted proteins | sample ArasoioldDNA_FD_10543 | JGI IMG/M metagenome (IMG submission 10543) | reverse complement strand
CTGCACACGCTGACCGGCCACCTGTGCCTGTCGACGCTGCACGCCAACAACAGCTATCACGCGCTGTCTCGGATCATCAACCTGTTCCCCTACGACGCCCGTTCCGGCCTGCTGTCCGACCTGTCGATCGGCCTGCGGGCGATCGTCTGCCAGCGCCTCGTCAAGAACATCGAGGGCGAGCTGCAGCCGGCGGTCGAGATCCTGCTCAACACGGCGCTCATCTCCGAGCTCATCAAGAACGGCGAGATCGTCCAGATCAAGGAAGCGATGGAGCAATCGCTCTACCCCGGATCGCAGACCTTCGAGCAGGCCTTGTCCCGGCTCTATCTCGACGGGCAACTGAGCTACGACGAGGCGATGACCGCTTCGGACTCGCCGACCAACCTGGCGTGGCTCATCAACCAGAATTCGCCGACGGCGCGCGTCGAAGGCATGGCGGTCGAGTCCGACGATGGGAAGGCCAAGCGACCGCAAAGCGATTTCACGACGCTGCGTATCGACGCCGAAATGCTGGATCGTCCGCACTGACGCCGGAGCGGCATTACCGTCGCGGTTTGCTAACATTCGGCGGATGGATGTCGTCACCGCGCCTCCGACCGTTGACCCCACGCTCGAACTCGCCCGCGCGTTGATCGCGCGGCCGTCGATCACGCCCGACGACGCCGGCTGTCAGAAGCTCCTCGCCGCGCGTCTCGCGACGCTCGGCTTCGCGTGTGAAACGCTGCTTGCGGGCGGCGTCACCAATCTCTGGGCACGTCGCGGCACCGCCCGGCCGCTCGTGTGCCTGGCCGGACATACGGACGTCGTGCCGACCGGGCCGCGCGAGGGCTGGCAGTCGGATCCGTTCACGCCGACCGAGCGCGACGGCTGGCTGTACGGTCGCGGTGCCGCCGACATGAAGGCGTCGCTGGCCGCCTTCGTCACCGCCGTCGAGGGATTCGTCGACAAACACGGGGACGCAGCTGGCTCGATCGCGCTGTTGCTCACGTCCGATGAGGAGGGCCCCTCCGTCGACGGCACCGCCCGCGTCGTCGAGAAACTGGCCGCCGCGGGCGAGACGATCGACTTCTGCGTGGTCGGCGAGCCGACGTGCGTCGACCGTCTCGGCGACACGATCAAGAACGGCCGGCGTGGAACGCTCAGCGGCAAGCTGACGGTGAAGGGCATCCAGGGCCATGTTGCCTATCCGCACCTCGCCCGGAACCCGATTCACCTCGCCGCGCCGGCGCTGGCGGAGCTCGCGGCGATCCGCTGGGACGATGGCGACGGCCACTTCCCGCCAACGTCGTGGCAGTGCTCGAACATCCACGCCGGCACCGGCGCGACCAACGTGATTCCCGGCACGCTCGAGGCGCTCTTCAATTTCCGGTACGCGCCGACGAGCACGCGGGAGTCGCTCTCGGCGCGGCTCGAGGACGTGCTCGCGCGGCACGGGCTCGACTACGCGCTCGGCTGGACCGGATCCGGCAAGCCCTACCTCACGCCGCCCGGCGCGCTCGTCGAAATCGCGAGCGAGGTGATCCTCGAGCAGGCAGGCGTGACACCCGAAGTATCGCGCACGGGCGGAACCTCGGACGGCCGGTTCATCGCCGATATCTGCGGCGAAGTGATCGAGCTCGGTCCCGTCGGCGCAACGATCCACCAGCTGAACGAGCGCGTCCGCATCGCCGACCTGCCGCTGTTGTCGCGGATCTATCGGCGGATTCTCGAGCGCTTGCTGATGCCGGGCCGATGACGACGGCGGCGCACGATCTCGTGACGCTCCGCGACTGGCTGCGGTTCGCCGTCACGCGCTTCGGCGAAGCCAAGCTCGCGTTCGGCCACGGCACCGACAATGCCTATGACGAGGCTGCCTATTTGCTGCTGCATGCGCTCTCGCTGCCGCTCGACCGCGTGGAGCCGTTCCTCGACGCCCGGCTCACGCAGGCCGAGCGCGCACATCTCGAGCAGCTTCTCGCGCGCCGGATCGACCAGCGGGTGCCCGCCGCGTACCTCACCCACGAGGCCTGGCTCGGGGAGTTCCGCTTCTACGTCGACGAGCGGGTGCTGATCCCCCGTTCGTACATCGCGGAGCTGCTCCCGGACGGACTGTCGCCGTATGTCGGTGCGCCGGAGAAGATTGCAACCGTTCTCGATCTCTGCACGGGCTCGGGTTGCCTCGCGATCCTCCTCGCCCACGCATATCCGATGGCCGACGTCGACGCGGTCGACCTGTCCGTCGACGCGCTGACAGTGGCGCAGCACAACGTCGCGGACTACGGGCTCGCCGACCGGATCAACCTGATCCGCTCCGATCTGTTCTCGAATCTGTCCGAGAAGAGCTACGACCTCATCGTCAGCAATCCGCCGTACGTCACCGCCCTCGCGATGGAGGAATTGCCGCCCGAGCACCGGCACGAGCCGCGGCTAGCGCTCGCCGGCGGCGAGGACGGCCTCGATGCGTTGCGCACGATCGTGAGTGAGGCGCCGCGCTTCCTGAATCCCGGCGGCATGCTCGTCGTCGAGGTCGGTCACAATCGTGCCGCCGCCGAGCTGGCATTTCCGCGGTTGCCGTTCGTCTGGCTCGAGACCACCGGTTCCGCCGACAGCGTGTTTCTGCTCTCCCGCGAGGAGCTGGTCGCCGGCCGGTGATCGGTGTCCGTCAGCTGTCGATCGAAAAGAACTGGCGGATGCGGCGCACCAGCTCGGCGGCGCTGTACGAATTCTGCCGCGCGCGCGCCTCATCGGAGAGCGCCTGCAGCCTCGCATCGTTGGCCGACTGCCGTGCGACGACGGCCTTGGAGATCGGGTCGAGCAGCGTCTCGCGTGCGCGCACGATCGAGTCGAAGCCCGCCTTGTCGAGCCGGTAGCAAAGGACCTCGTTCTGCGCGATCACGGTCGCGCGCCGCGACTGTCCCGTGAGGAGCCCCATCTCCCCGAAGTACGATGGGGCCTCGAGCGTTGCCAAGTGGTCGCGCGTACCCGTCCCTCCGACACTGTCGTCGTAGACCTCGACTCGGCCGTGCGCGAGGATGTAGAGCGAGTCGGCGGTCTCACCCTGCCTGGCGATGACGTCGTCGGCGACGTACGGGCAATCGGCGAGTTCCGCCGCCAGCACGCGCCGCTCGTCGTCGTTTAGCGCGGCGAAGAGGTCGATCTGGGCGAGCGTCGCGCATCTCGCCGCGAGCTCGCGCTCGTGGATCTCCGCTGCATTGGAGCGCTTGCGCCCGATCAATACCCGGTGCGGGTACGGAATCTCCATGCCATGCCGCGCGAGCGTCGCGGTCACGTGCAGCCGCACCTGCGAATCGGTCCAGAGATCGTGCGTGAGGTCGGTGAGCCAGTAGCGCACGGCATATTGCACGCCGTTGTCTCCGAAGCCCGCGCACACGACGATCAGCCGGGGCTCCTCCGCCACGTTGCGGATCTCGGCGCGGGCCAGCCCGTCGGCGACGGCGGCCAGCACTCGCGACGGCCGCACCTCGTAGGACACGTTGAATTCGACGTCGCGTCGCGACGGAATCCGCACGTCGCCGCGGCGCCCGAGCACCGTCACGCGATTCTTGATCAGCTGGCTGTTGGGGATGATGACCGTCTCGCCGTTGTTGGTCGCGATGGCCGTGTAGCGCCAGCGGATCCCGACGACCTGGCCCGACACGCCCTCCATCCGGATCCAGTCGCCGATGCGACAGGTGTTGTCGAGTTGCAGCGCGATGCCGCCCCAGAGGTTGCCGAGCGTCTCCTGCAGCGAGAAGGCGATCACGCCGGTGATCACCGCCGACGTCGTGATGATGCCGGCTAGATTCACGCCTGCGACCTTCATCCGGACCAGCGCGAACACGATGAGGACGACGGCGATCAGCACATCCCCGAGGATGCGCGGGATCGAGAGCCGCGCGAGCACCCCCTGGAAGATGCAAATGACCGCGATCCGCGTGAATCCGATGGCGACGAGCAGTAGGAGCGACTCGCGGATCACCGACGTGATCGTCGCGTCGGTGAGCGTGCCGCCGTAGCGCGCGAGTAGCATCAGGCCGACGACCCCGATGCCCATCGCGACCGACATGTTGATCATGTTGCCGCGCAGGTCCCGGCGCAGCCACATCGCGACCAGCGCGAACACGAACCCCACGACGGCGAACATCTGCGCGTCGAAGATCAGGTCGGGTGTCGGCATGCGGGCGCGTATCCAGGATGCGGGCGCGCCGATTATATAGAATAGATATCGCGCCTCCTCGCGGGGCTTCTTGAGCTTCCCATGACTTCCTCCCGCACCGGCGGCGAAATCCTCGTTGCGAATCTCGTCGCCCAAGGTGCAACGCATGCGTTCGCGGTTCCGGGCGAGAGCTACCTCGCGGTGTTGGATGCGCTCTATGACGTCCATGATCGACTGTCCCTGATCGTGTGCCGGCAGGAGGGCGGCGCGGCGTACATGGCGGAGGCGTACGGCAAGCTAATCGGCCGGCCGGGGATCGCGCTCGTGACGCGCGGTCCCGGCGCGACGAACGCTGCGATCGGGGTGCACGCGGCCGCGCAGGATTCGACCCCCATGTTGCTGCTCGTCGGGCAGGTCGGCGGCGATTTCGTCGATCGCGAGGCATTCCAGGAGATCGATTACCGCCGGATGTTTGGCAGTGTCGCCAAGTGGGCTGCCCAGATCGATCGCGCCGAGCGCATTCCGGAATACGTCGCGCATGGCTTCCGCATGGCGATGTCCGGACGGCCGGGGCCGGTGGTGCTCGCACTGCCGGAGGACATGCTTTCTGCGCGTGCGGAGGTCAGCGACGCCCCGCGGATCGACGCCACCGGCGCGGCGCCGGGCCCGGCGCAAGTCGCGGCCGCGGCGGAGCGGCTTGCCGCGGCGATGCGGCCCCTCGTGATCGTCGGCGGCAGCCGGTGGGACGCGGCGGCATGCCTGGCGCTGCGCGAAGCGGCCGAGGCGCTCGCGCTGCCCGTCGCCTGCGGCTTCCGCAACCAGGATCTATTCGACAACCGCCACCCGCTGTACGCAGGCGACGTCGGTATCGGCATCAACCCCAGGCTCGCCGCGCGCATCCGGGATGCCGACGTGCTGCTCGTGATCGGCGAGCGGCTGGGGGAGATGACGACGTCGGGCTACACGCTGCTCGCGCCACCCCTCCCCGCGCAGGCGCTGATCCACGTCCACCCGGGCGCCGACGAACTCGGCCGGGTTTACCAGCCCGCGATCGCGATCGCCGCGACTCCCGGTGAGTTCCTCGCGGCGCTACGGTCGTGCGGGTTGCGTACCACGACAGGCGCGAGCGCCCGCGCGGCGGCCGCGCACGCCGACTACGTCGAATGGCAGGCGCCTCGTCCCGTGCCGGGGACGCTCGACCTCTGGCGAATCGTGCAATGGCTGGATGCGCGCCTGCCCGACGACGCGATCCTCGCAAACGGAGCCGGCAACTATTCGACGTGGCTGCACCGCCTCTATCGCTATCGCGGCTTCCGCACGCAGCTCGCGCCGTACGTGGGTTCCATGGGCTACGGCGTGCCAGCCGCGATCGCGGCCAAGGCGGTACATCCCGACCGGGTCGTGCTCTCGTGGAACGGCGACGGCTGCTTTCTCATGAACGGCCAGGAGCTGGCGACCGCGGTGCAATACGGCCTCGGCGTGATCTTCGTCGTCGTCGACAACGGAATGTATGGGACGATCCGGATGCACCAGGAACGCACGTATCCGGGCCGCGTGTACGGCACGGCGCTCGCGAATCCCGATTTCGCCGCGCTCGCTCGGGCGTACGGTGCGCACGGCGAAACGGTCGTCCATACCGACGAATTCGCGCCTGCCTTCGAGCGCGCGCTGGTCGCGGGGAGACCCGCCCTCCTGCACCTCAGGCTCGACCCGCAGGCGCTGACGATGAATGCGTCGATCGACGCGCTCCGCGCGCAAGGCGCGGCAGGTGCAGGCTGAATGGGCGGCCGCACCGGCAATGGCCGCGGCGCGAAGGCGTCGTAACGGGTTCATTCGGCTGCGAGCGCCCTGCGGGCGGCGGCGAGCTCCTTCCGCTGCGCGGCATCCAACTCCGGATATCGGACGCCGAGGCGGTCCAATGCTTCGACGATCGCCGCGGCGACCACGAGCCTCGTGTACCACTTGTTGTCGGCCGGCACCACGTACCAGGGCGCGTGCTTCGTCGCCGTGGCGCGGATCGCCGCCTCGTAGGCGCGCATGTAGTCGTTCCAGTGCGCGCGCTCCTTCACGTCGGCGGCCGAGAACTTCCAGTTCTTGTCCGGCTCGTCGAGTCGCTCCTGGAACCGCCGCTTCTGCTCCTTGCGCGACACGTTGAGGAAGAACTTGAGGATCAAGAAGCCGTTCCGCGCGAGATAGCGTTCGAACGCTGCGATGTCTTCGAGCCGGCGGTCCCAGACGTGGTCGCGGACGAGCTCAAGGGGGAGCTGCTGCCGCTGCAGGAACTCGGGATGCACGCGGACCACCAGCACTTCCTCGTAGTAGGAGCGGTTGAAGATGCCGATCCTGCCGCGCTCCGGCAGCGCGCGCGTCGTCCGCCACAGGAAGTCGTGATCGAGCTCCTCCGTCGACGGCTGCTTGAACGAGTAGACCTGGCAGCCCTGCGGGTTCACGCCCGACATCACGTGCTTGATCGTGCTGTCCTTCCCGGCTGCATCCATCGCCTGGAACACGAGCAGCACGGCCCAGCGATTCTGCGCGTAGAGCTTGTTCTGCTCCTCGGCCAGCCATTCGACGCCGCGCGCGAGCAATTCCTTGGCCCGGGGCTTGTCCGCGGAACCGAGCTCGCCCGTGTCGCCCGGGTCGAAATCCTTGAGCCGGAAGCCCTTGCCCTTGACGATCCTGTACGGCTCGACGAGGCGGCGAACGGTGGCGAAGTTGTCCTGGTGCGGCACGGCGGCCTCCGGAGCGTCGAAGCACGCCCGGAGTTTAGCGTGCCACGGATTCCGTCGAAATGGTCGGGATGGGGTCGCGCGGGGCCCATGCGACGACGTCCGGCGCGGCGAGGATTCGCGCGAGAAAGGCACAGGCCATGTCGAGGCGCCGCGCCGCGGCTGCCGAGAGTCCCGTGCCGAGCTCGAAGGCGTCGCCCCGGATCGCGAGCATGTAGGCGGGGGGCGGTTCCCGACCGAACGCGTCGCGATAGGCGGCCAGGACAGCGGCGGGACTCATGGCGTGCGTCGTGAACGTCCGATCCCGCGCCGGCGTCACGCGCCCGAAGTCGAACGGCTCTGAGGCGTTGACGGCGGCGTCGACGAAGATCGCCGCGTCGCATTGCACGAGATCGGTCGCGTGCTCGGGTTGAAGCTGGAAGTCGGTCTCGACGCGGATGTCGTGGCTGCTGCATGCGGCCAGGCCCTCCATCCGCGTAGCGAGCGCCGGGCCGAGCCCGTCGTCGCCCCGGCTCGGATTGCCCCAGGCGAGGACGACGACGCGGCTCATATCACCGGCCGCCGCAGCGTTCCGTCGGCGTCACGCGCAAGCGCGTCGAGGCGTGTCCCGTCGACGGCCAGGAGCTCGATCTCGAGCGGCATCTGCCCGAGCGCGTGGGTCGCGCAGGACAGGCACGGATCGTAGGCGCGGATCGCGACCTCGATGTGATTGAGCAGAGGCTCCGTCACCTCGTTGCCGTCCAGGTACTGCAGCGCGACCCGCTGCACCGCCTCGTTCATCGCCTGATTGTTGTGGGTCGTGGAAACGATCAGGTTCGCCCGGACGATCTGGTCGTCCTCGTTCACCCGGTAATGGTGGATCAGCGTCCCGCGCGGCGCCTCGATCACGCCGACGCCACGTAGCGCGGGCGTACCGCGGACGACGAGCTCGCCGTCGAGGAGCGCCGGATCGCGCAGGAGCTCGCGCAGGCCTTCGGCTGCATGGAGCATTTCGATCATCCGCGCCCAGTGATAGGCGAGATTCGCCTGCGTCGCGCTGCCTCCGTCGAAGCTCTTGAACGCGACCCGCTCGGCTTCCGCAAGCGGCGTCGGGATCGCGTCGCAGTTGTTGACGCGGGCGAGCGGTCCGACCCGGTACCAGCCCGCTTCCGGCCCGAGCGCGCGCAAGTAGGGGAACTTCATGTACGACCAGGTCCGGGTCTCCTCGAAGATCACGTCCCAGTAGCTCGCGTAGTCGACGTGATCGAAGATGACGCCGCCGCGTTCGTTGCGCGCGCGCAGCCCGCCATGATAGAAGTCCAGCGCGCCGTCGGCGTCTACCAGGCTCACGAACGACGACGCGAAACGGCCGAAGGCGTTATATCGGTCCTTGTTGTCGGTGTAGAGCCGCTTGACGATCTCGACCGCCTCCTGCGACCAGGCGATCGTCCGCTCGATGTCGGCGAGAAGATAGTCGCGCTCCTCCGGCGACAGGTGTTTGTTTACGCCGCCGGGCACCGCGCAGCTGCCGTGGATGCGCTTGCCCGACGTGACGCGGATCACTTCCTGTCCGTACTTGCGCAGCAGCACACCCTTCTTCGCGAGCCCAGGATGCGCGGCTGCGACCGCAAAGATGTTGCGTCGCTCCGGCTCGGCGTCGAAGCCGAACAGCAGGTCCGGCGAGCACAGGTGGAAGAAATGCAGCGCGTGCGACTGCAGGATTTGGCCGTAGTGAAGCAGGCGTCGCATCCGATCGGCCGTCGGCGTCAGCTCCGTCGCGCCGACGATCATGTCCATCGCCTTCGACGCCGCGAGGTGATGGGAGACCGGGCAGATACCGCAGAGGCGTTGGACCAGCACCGGCACTTCCCAGAACGGACGCCCCTGCACGAACTTCTCGAAGCCACGGAATTCGACGATGTGCAGTCGCGCCTGCCGGACGTGGTTGTCCTCGTCCAGCAGCAGCGTCACCTTGCCGTGGCCTTCGACCCGGCTCACCGGCTCGATGACTACGCGTCGCAACGGAGCCTCGGCAGCGGTTCCGGTCGGGGTCGTGAGCATTTCGGGCATCGGCGCCTCAGTCGTAGCGGATCATCGCTGGCAGCAGCCGTGGCTCACGACCGGCGATGAGGTCGGTCAGGATCTGCAGGAATGCGTCGGCGGGCGGCGGGCAGCCGGGCAGGTAGTAGTCGATGCGTACGACCTCGTAGACCGGCCGCACCTGGTCGAACGGCAGAGGGAGTTCCGGATCGTTCGGTATCGTCTTGCCGGCGGTGCCGGGCTCGTACTGGTAGACCTCCTGGAAGCAGTCCCAGAGATCGAGGTTGTTGCGCATCGCCGGGACACCCCCGGTGATCGCGCAGGCACCCACCGCGACCAGGATCCGGCAGTTCTTCCGGAACTCGCGGAGGACGTGGACGTTCTCGGCATTGCACACCCCGCCTTCGATCAGCCCGACGTCGCAGGGCCCGCAGTGCTTGATGTCGGTCAGCGGCGAGCGATCGAACTCGATGTGCGGTGCCAGCTCGAGGAGACGCTCGTCGAGGTCTAGCAGCGACGTATGGCAGCCAAAGCAGCCGGCAAGCGAGGTCGTCGCGATGCGAAGCTTCCTATCCGTCATGCGGATCGCCTCCGTTGTCGCGTCGCTCCGCTTCCCGGAGCGTCACCTCTGCGATCGGATACACGTCGTAGCGTCGGCGACCGATGGGCACCGCATATGCCTCGCCCTTGACGAGGATCGCCCCGACCGGGCACACGCGGACAGCCGCGTCGCCGACCGCGAGATCGGTGTCGCCGAGACGCCCCGACGCCGCGTTGACGACGAGCCTTGAATTGAGTCCGCGACCGGCGATCTCGAAGACGTTCTTGCCGTCGACGTCGCGGCTCGCCCGCACGCACAGCGCGCAGAGGATGCAGCGATTGCGGTCGAGCACGACGTCGGGGTGCGACGCATCGAGATCGCGCGGCGGGAAGAAATGGTCGAATCGCAGCGCGGTCACGCCCAGGTGGTAGCCGACCGCCTGCAGGTCGCAGGCGCCGGTCTTCTCGCACGCCGGGCAGATATGATTGCCTTCGACGAACAGGAGCTCGATCAGCGCGCGGCGGTCCTCGTTCAGCGCCGGCGTGTCGTTTTCTACGACCATCCCCCCGACGGCGGGCGTCGTGCACGAGGCCATCGGCCGGCCATCCACATTGACGGTGCACACCTTGCAGCTCCCGTGCGGCGCGAATCCCGGGCGGTGGCACAGGCGCGGGATGTAGACCCCCGCTGCGGCCGCGGCGTCGATGATCGATTCCCCCGCGGCGAACGGAATCGCCCGTCCGTCGAGAGTGAACGTGGCGCGGTCTGTCATGACTGGGCGTCCGCGATGTGCGCCCACGGATCGTCGCGGCCGGTAATGAGGCGCGCCGTTCCGAGCGCGCGGTCGAGATCGAACGCCGGCGTGAAATCGAGGCGCTTCAACCGTCGCTCGTAAACATCAGGGAACTTCTCCATCGTCTCGACGACCGGCTTCGCGGCGGTGTGGCCGAGGCCGCAATGGCTCATCGAGAGCATGATGTGCATGAGCCGTCGCATCTGCGTCAGGTCGTACGCGCTGCCCTTCCCCGCCGCCAGCTTGTCCATGTGGTTCCTGAGGAGCGAGGTCCCCACGCGGCACGGCGTGCAGAAGCCGCAGCTCTCGTCGGCGAAGAAATGGGTGAAGTTGCGCGCGACGTCGAAGAGGTCCCGCTGGCGCCCGAACACCATGAAGGCGCCCGCCGTGGGCACATCCTCGAAAGCGAGGCGGCGGTCGAACTCCCGCCATGAGAGACAGGTGCCCGACGGCCCGCCGACCTGCACCGCGATCGCATTGGCTGCACCCGCCGCGGTGAGGACGTCGCGCACGGAAACGCCGAACGGGAACTCGTACACCCCTGGGCGCTCGCAATCGCCGGAGACCGAGTGCAATTTCGTGCCCGTCGATTCCCGCGTCCCCAGGGTGGCGAACCACGCGCCGCCGCGAGCGGCGATCTTCGCCGCGCAGGCGAAGGTCTCGACGTTGTTGACGATCGTCGGCTGGCCCCGGTATCCGTGCGTGACCGGATACGGCGGGCGGTTGCGCGGGCGTCCGGGCCTTCCTTCCATCGACTCGAGCAGCGCCGATTCCTCGCCGCAGACGTAGGCACCGGCCCCTAGTCGGATCTCGATGTCGAAGTCGAAATCGCGGGCACCTGCAATGGCTCCTCCGAGCAGGCGGCGCTCGCGGCGAGCCCGAAGCGTGCGCTCGAGTGCCGGAACGAGATAGCGATATTCGCCGCGCAGATAGACGATGCCGACGGACGCACCGATCGCTCGTCCCGCGACCGTCATACCGGCGAACACGAGATCCGCGTAACCCTGCAGCAGCACACGGTCCTTGAACGTTCCGGGCTCGCCCTCGTCGGCATTGCAGACCACGTAGTGCACATCGCCCGGTGCGCGCCGGCACGACGCCCACTTGACCGCCGTGCGGAAGCCCGCCCCGCCGCGTCCGCGCAGGTTCGATGCCTCGAGCTCGGCGATGATCCCCTCGCCACCCAGCGCGGCGGCGCGTTGCACGCCGAGTTCATCGTCTTCGGGCGCGAGCAGCGCATCGGTGCGGCGCACGTTGAGCGCGACCTCGAACAGCATCGCCGGCCAATCGGGCAGCGGCTTGCGGTTGCGGATCAGCCCCGCGACGAGATCGAGCCGGGTGCGATCCAGCGCGGTGAGCGGCAGCCCGTTCACGAGCGCCGCAGGTCCCTGGTCGCCGAGACCGATGTCGGAGGTCCGGTCGACATAGACGAGGCCGTCCTCGGACATCTTGCCCGGCTCGAGCCACATTCGGTCGCAGAGATAGGCCATCATCTCCGCGCCGCCCTGCATGCGATCGATCACGTTGTCGGAGAACAGGATCTCGTACGCACCATGGGGGCGCGTGTGCAGCAGGTGGTAGAACGTCGCGGTCGCCTCGACTTGCGCGCGCGACATCGCGAGCGCCGCCGCGACCGCGTCGATCGCAGGCGGCGTCAGCGCTCCGGCCGCTGCCTGGACGTCACGCAGGATCGCGAGGAGGTGATCGGGGTTCCGCCCATGGCGGTCGACGCAGTTGCGGACCGTTTCGCCGAGAATCATCGAGGCAAGCCTTGACGCCGCGGGTTGCCGCGGCATTGGCCCGATAATCGCCCGGATCGTCCGGTTGGCCGTTGATACACGTCAATCGAGGCAGGGCGGCGGGCGCAGACCGCACAAACGATGCGGGTTTGACACGGAACGCGCCAAAACCTAGCATCGACCCGCGAGCGGGGTCGCCCCGGCCCGCGACCCAATCGATGGTCGGAGGAACGCGTGAACGCGTCGCAACGATGGATCGCCATGCTCGCTGCGATCGGCCTGGCCGGGCTCGTCGGACTTCCCGCGTCCTGGGCGCAGTCGCCGTACCCCAATCGCCCCATCCGCATTGTCGTTCCGTACACGGCGGGCACCGGCATCGACATTCTCGCGCGCGCGACCGGCCAGAAGCTCTCGGAGCGTCTCAAGGTCGCGGTCGTCGTCGAGAACCGGCCCGGCGCGAGCGGCAACATCGGCACGGACGCCGTCGTCAAGGCAGCGCCGGACGGCTACACGCTGCTGATGACAGCGAGCACGCATGTCACCAACGCCGCGTTGCAGGCGAGCGTGCCCTACGACCCGGCGAAGAGCTTCACGCCGATCGGGCCGACCGCAATCGGCAACCTCGCGCTGGTCGTGCACCCTTCGGTGCCCGCGAAATCGGTACCGGAGCTCGTTGCGCTCGCGAAAGCCCAGCCGGGGAAGCTCAACTACGCGTCCCCCGGAAGCGGAACCCCGCATCATCTGGCGATGGAGCTCTTCAAGCTGCACTTCAAGGTCGACATGACGCACGTGCCCTACAAGGGAACCGCAGGCGCGGTCACGGACCTTCTCGGCGGACAAGTGCAGGTGATGTTCCTGCCCGTCCACGTCGCGCTTGGCCAGGTTCAAGCAGGCAAGCTGCGGATGCTCGCCGCCGGTGGCGCCAAGCGCTCGCCGGTCACGCCCGACGTGCCCTCGCTCGCCGACGAGGGCGTGACTGACATCGACGTCGATATCTGGTACGCGATGCTCGCGCCGGCCGGCCTCCCGCGCGACCAGGTCGCCCTGCTCAACGCGGAAATGAACGCTATCCTCTCCGATCCCGAAGTGCGGGAGGGCCTGCGGAAGCAGGGACTCGACCCCACGCCCGGCACACCGGAAGACCTGTCCCGCGTGATCGACACGGACCTCGAGCGCTGGACGAAGATCGTCCGCGCCGCGCAGATCAAGCCCGACTAGAGCCGGCGATGAAGCTCGACATCTTCAACCACATCTTCCCGCGCAAGTTCTACGACCGGATGCTCAAGGTCGCGCCGGACGGCAAGGACATCCACAAGCGCGTGCGGGCGATTCCCGCGATCGTCGATCTCGACGCGCGATTCCGGATCATGGACCGGTTCGGCGACTACGCGCAGGTGATATGCCTCGGGTCGCCGCCGATCGAGGCCTTCGGGCCGCCTCCCGTCTCGACCGATCTGGCGCGCCTGGCGAACGACGGCATGGCGGATCTCGTCCGCCGGCATCCCGACCGCTTTCCCGCGTTCGTCGCGTCGCTGCCGATGAACGATCCGACGGGATTGCTGCGCGAGGCGAAGCGCGCGGTGCGGGACCTCGGCGCCGTTGGAGTCCAGGTCTTCACCAACGTCCTCGGCAAGCCGCTGACGGCGCCGGAGACGCGGCCACTGTTCGAGCTGATGGCAAAGCTCGACCTTCCGATCTGGCTGCACCCGGCCCGCGGTGCCGACTTTCCCGACTACCGGAGCGAGAAGAAAAGTCACTACGAAATCTGGTGGACGTTCGGCTGGCCGTACGAGACGAGCGCCGCGATGGCCCACATCGTGTTCGAGGGCCTCTTCGACCGGTTTCCCGGCCTCAAGATCATCACGCACCACATGGGCGGCATGGTGCCCTACTTCGAGGGGCGCGTCGGTCCCGGCTGGGACCAGCTCGGCAAGCGCACTTCCGACGTCGATTACACGAAGCTGCTGCGAAAACTGAAGAAGCGCCCGGTCGACTACTTCCGGATGTTCTACGCCGACACGGCGCTCTTCGGCGCCTGGGAGGCGACGAAGTGCGGATTACGGTTCTTCGGTCCCGAGCGCGTTCTGTTCGCCTCGGACTCGCCGTTCGATCCGGAACGCGGCTCGATGTACACGCGCACGACGATCGAGATCGTCGACCGCCTCGACGTCTCGCCCGAGGAGCGGCATGCGATCTACGAAGGCAACGCCCGGCGACTGATGAAGCTGCGCGCGCCCGTTCGATGAACCGCCTCGATATGGCGTCATGAACGAGCTTCTCGTATCGACCTTCGTCGTCGCCGCGATCCTCGGCGCCGCGTGGATCGGCGGATCGCTGCGGTCCGTGCTGCCGCAGCATCACCTGACGGACGACACCAAAGACATGGTCAAGATCGGCATCGGCTTCCTCGCGACGCTGGCCGCGATGGTGCTGGGGCTGCTCATCGCGTCGGCGAAGAGCTCCTACGACACCAAGGTCGCGGAAATCGAGCAGCTCTCGGCCAAGGTCATTCTCCTCGATCGCAACCTGCGCGATTTCGGAGCGGACGTCGATCCGATACGCGCGCGCGTCCGCAGCGTACTGACGGATCAGGTGCTGCCGCGGTGGGAGCTCGGCACGCTCGATCTCGCGTCGCCGGCGCAGACCGCCGCGTCGCCGGGGCCCGCCGTTTTGCACGAAGTGATCAACGCCCTGCGAGTGCTGACGCCCGCGAGCGATGTGCAACGGCTCGCACGCGATCGCGCGATCAGTCTCTGCGAGGATCTCATGCAGACGCGCGTGCTGCTGGTCGAGCAGTCCGGTCGGACGATTCCCATGCCGTTTCTCGTAGTACTCGTGTTCTGGCTGGCGGCCATCACTGCGAGCCTTACGCTGTTTGCGCCGAGAAACGGCATCCTGGTCGTCATTGTCGTCGTCTGCGCGATGTCGTTCGGCAGCGCGATCTTCCTCGTCCTCGAAATGGACCAGCCGTACACGGGCGTGATCCGGATCTCGGATGCACCGGTGCGCACCGCGCTCAAGTTTCTGTCGCAGTAGCGTCAGGAAGGAACCAGCGTCACCGCTGGGCGGCGGCCGTCCGACCGCTCGAGCCGGTGACCCGCCATACGACATTCCCCACGTCGTCGGCCACGAGCAACGCGCCCTGCTTGTCGATCGCGACGCCCACGGGGCGGCCCATCGCATTGCCGTCGCGGTCGAGGAAGCCGGTCAGCACCTCGATCGGCGGTCCGGACGGCTTTCCTCCCGCGAACGGAACGAAGATCACCTTGTAGCCGCTCGGCGGATCACGGTTCCAGGAGCCGTGCTGGCCGACGAACATTCCGTTCGCATACTGCGGAGGCAATGCTGCGCCGGCGGACGACGCGAGCCCCAGCGACGCGGTGTGCGGTCCGAGCGCGTAGTCCGGGACGATCGCCTTCGCCACGAGCTCGGGCCGCTGCGGCGATACCCGATGGTCGACGTGCGTCCCGTAGTAGCTGTAGGGCCACCCGTAGAAGCCCCCGTCGCGCACCGAAGTCATGAAGTCCGGCACGAGGTCGCTGCCGAGCTCGTCGCGTTCGTTGACCGACGTCCACAGGACGCGACTGTCCGGCTCGAACGCCATGCCGACCGGATTGCGGAGCCCGAACGCGAACACGCGATGGTCGCCGGTGCGCGCGTCCACCTCCCAGATCGCCGCCCGTCCCTCCTCCTTGTCGATGCCGTTTTCGGCCACGTTGCTGTTCGAACCCACGCTCACGTAGAGCTTCCTTCCGTCGGGGCTCGCGACGACATTCTTCGTCCAATGATGATTGAGCGGTCCGGCCGGCAGATCGACGACCTTGGTGCCGGGACCGTCGATGCGGGTTGTCCCCAACGTGTACGGGAAGCGCACGAGCGCGTCGCTGTCGGCGACGTAGAAATCATTGCCGACGAGCGCCATGCCGAACGGCGAATGAAGGCCGTCGAGAAACGTGGTCCGCGTATCGACGACACCGTCGCCCTTGCTCGACCGGAGGAGGACGATCCGATTGGCGCTGGGCACCGCGGCGCCGGCCTTGCCCAGCATTTGCTTCATCATCCAGCCCTTGACTCCCTTCCCGTCCTCGGGCTTGGGCGGCGCATTCGTTTCCGCCACCAGCACATCGCCATTCGGAAGCACGTACAGCCAGCGCGGGTGATCGAGCTTCTCCGCGAATGCGACGACGCTGAGTCCTTCGGCCGCGATGGGCGTGGTTCCAGCTGGCCAGCCTCGGGCCGGGGCGATCTTGACCGTGGGCACGAGCGACGTCACCGGCGGCGGAAGCTCGGGGCTGGGCCCCGTCCCATCGGCCACCGTCAACTTCGCCATGTCGCTGCAGCCGGCGAGGCAGGCCCAACCGAGACTCACGATCCACGCGCTTCGCATAGGCGCACCCCTGGCCGTCAATCTCGCCGCGCACATGGATGCCGGTGCATCCGCGCCGAAGACAACGCCGCGGCGCGGCGATGAGAAATCGTTTTTGACACTACAGAGGAACTCTCTTAACGCACTATCAGCGGGTGTCCCGTATTCGTGTAGGACGTTCCTGCGGTGCCGAGCCGGTACCCTTGTCCTACACCAACATCCGACCGCGACCGCTAAACCGTGCGTGCGTCGCTGCGTACCTTTGCCACTGTCGTTGAGACCAGGACGAACCGTACGACGTCTTCCCGAGCAGCGTCCGTCCTGCAGTGCGGCCGCATGGGGCGGACCGACGATCAGGAAAGGAGATCTTCATGACATCCACAGGCTTCAGGAAAAGTGCCATCGCGCTCGCGATCGTTGCACTCGCGGGGTGTTCCACATGGGACCGCATGACCAAGAAGGAGCAAGCGACGACCGTCGGCGCCGCGTCGGGCGCGGTTGGGGGCGCCGTGGTCGGCGGGCCGGTGGGGGCCGTTGCAGGTGGCGCGATCGGCGGCGTTGCGGGACACGAGCTCGCGAAGCCGGATTCGACGAGCGCGACGTCCGGCACTACCAGCAGCGCGTCGGCGTCAGCGGGTAAATCCACGTCGAGTGCTCCGTCCAGCTCGAACGCCAGCGCTGCGAATCCGAGCAGCGCCGACAGGGCGTCGACCAGCGCGACGAACGATGCCGAGAGCAAGCCGACCTCTGGCATGTCGGCGAACGCATCGAGCAGCGGCGCGAAGCCCTCGACCGACACGGCCACGAGCAAGGCCCAGGACAGCTCGGTCGCGACGAACAATCCACCCGCGAGCAACGCGCAAGGGGCGCGGACGATGTCGCGTGACGAATACCTGCGCGCGGTCCAGCAGTCGCTGAACAACCAGGGCTATGACGCGGGCAAGGTCGACGGCAGGTGGGGCCCCAAGACGGCCGCCGCGCTCAAGAAGTTCCAGGGCGACCACGGCCTGCCGGCCAACGGCCAGATCGACGCGCAGACGATCAGCGCGCTCGGCATAACCCAGCCGGCTGAATCGAGCACGACGGGCTCAGCGGCGTCGACCACGGTGGGCGCAGCGTCGTCATCCGAACAGACGGCGTCAGCCAGCCGCGGCGTCGCGTCGAATTCGCCACAGTCGTCGAACACGCAGTAATCAACTGGCGCACCCCAGGCAGTAAAGGAAGGGCGGCCCGGCGCCGCCCTTCTTTTCGTTCGCGGCGCAGTGCATCCTGCACACCATCACCCCGCCTGCCGGGACGCGATCATGCCCTGCAGCGCGTCGATATCGAGCGGTTTCACGAAATGCGCATCGAGGCCGGCTTCCGCGGACCGCTGCCGGTCCTCGGGCGATCCGTAGCCCGTGACTGCGGCAATGAGCATCGAACCATTCTCCGGCAGCTCGCGCAGCCTGCGTGCCACCTCGTACCCGTTTATTCCCGGCAACGCGAGATCGACGAGCACCACCTCCGGACGGAAATCCCTGGCCGTACGCAGTGCCGACAAGCCGTCGCTCGCAGTGCAGGTGTCGTGACCCATGAGCTTCAGCAGCGCCGCGAAGGTATCCGCCGCGTCCACGTTGTCGTCGACGATGAGGATGCGATGGCTGCGCGGAAGGGGCTTCGCTTCAGGCTGGCCGCCGCTGTCCGCCTTCCCCGCTGCTTGCGCGTCGAGCCGCGGGAGACGCACGACGAATTCGCTGCCCTTGCCAGGCCCCTCGCTAGCCGCCGATATCGAGCCTCCATGGAGATCGACGAGCGTCCGCACGAGCGCGAGGCCGAGGCCGAGTCCGCTGCGCCGCCGCTCGAGCGCAGTGTCGACCTGGACGAACGGTTCCCAGATGCGCGCCAGGCTGTCTCCATCGATCCCGATCCCGGTGTCCTTTACGCGCAGCACGACCTCGCCCCCCTCTCGTGCCACCGCGATCGCGATCCGGCCGCCGTCGTCCGTGTACTTGATCGCGTTGTGCAGCAGGTTCTCGACGATCTGCACGAGCCGGACGCGATCGGCGTTGACGTGGGCCGGTTCCGCCGCCAGTCCCAGCGACACCTGCTTGCGCGAGCCTTCGGCCATCGAATGGAGCTCCGCCTCGACTTCGCGTACGACGACGTTCACGTCGACCGGCTCGCGCCGCAGCTCGATGTGGCCGTGGGTGATGCGCGAAATGTCCAGGAGGTCGTCGATGAGACGGGTCATCCGACGGAGGTTGCGCTCGATCATCTCGCGCGCCCGGCCGGCTTCGGGCGAGTTGCTGTCGACCACGTTCAGCAGCTGCATTCCGTTCTGAACCGGCGCCAGCGGATTGCGCAGCTCGTGCGCGATCGTCGCCAGGAACTCGTTCTTGCGACGGTCGGCCTCCGCCAGCTGGTCGAGGATCCGCTTGCGTTCGGTGATGTCACGGTTGATCTCGAGGGTCGCCGCCACGTCACCGCCGGGTCCGCGCTCCACGACCTGCCGGCTCTCGACGATGATGATCGTGCCGTCGCGCCTCACGTGCGGAATTTCACCCTGCCAGCGGTCGTGCGCGCGCAGCATCGCGTCGATCTCGTCGCCGGCTCCGCCCGAGTCATTCTGGAGCAGCGCATGCGAATTCTTGCCGACGGCTTCGTCGGCCCTCCAGCCGTAGGTGCGCTCCGCCCCGTGATTCCAGAACGTGATCACGCTATCCTTGTCGCGCGCGATGATCGCGTCCGACGACATCGCGAGCAGCGCCGCCTTCTGGCGGAGGCGCTCCGCCTGCGCCGTCACTTCCTCGACGTCGAACAGCACGACCACCGCGCCGTCGATCTTGTTGTCAGCAGTACGGTAGGGATGGATCCGCAAGAGGTGATGACGGCCGTCGCGATCGCGCACCTCGCGCTCGCGCGCCGTGACCTTGTCGATGACTTCGGCGATCAGCGTTTCGAGATCCGGCACATCGACCGCAGGCTTGAGGTTGCCGATCGGCCGGCCGACGTCGGTCGCGAGCATGTTGAAGAGCTTCGCCGCCGCCGGCGTCACGCGCCGAATGCGGAGATCCACGCCCACGGCCACCATCGGCAGGTTCGTGCTCGTGATCAGGTTGGTGACGTCGTCGTTGAGTCTGGAGAGCTCGAGGTTGCGGGTCTGGAGCTGCTCGTTGACGGTGGTGAGCTCCTCGTTGACCGACTGCAGCTCCTCTTTTGCGGTCTCGAGCTCCTCGTTGGTGCTCTGCAACTCCTCGTTGGTGGAGAGGATCTCCTCGTTCGCCGACTTGAGCTCCTCGTTCGCGGCGTCCTGCTCCTCGATCACCGACTGCAGGTATTCCTGCGTCGACGCGAGCTCCCGGCGCAGGCTGCCTTCGCTGACATCCGGTGGCGTCGAGTGCCGCTTGCCCAGGGACAGCCGCCGGACCCACTGCCGGAACCGTGCCTGCGCCGACGCGGCGCCGGCCGGGCCCGAAGCGGAGCGATGCGAACGCGCGCCCGGCGCGTCCTCCTCGAACAGGATGAGGAAGCACTCCTCGCTCCGGCCCGACACCCGCACCGGCAGCACGCGAACGTCGATCTTGCGTGTGCCGGCCTCTCCGCGAACGCGGATGTTTCGATGCCGCACCTCGGCCTTGCGGACATGGGCTTCGGCGATCGCGCTGCGCAATTCGAGGAACAGCCCTTCACGCGCCATCTTGAGCACGTTCAGGGATGCTTCGCCCGGTGCCGGCTTCAGGTAGCTCCCCGTCTCGCCGCGGAATTGCAGAATCTGGAAGTCTTCGTTGACGAGCACGCCGGGCGGCGAGTAGTCGGTCAGCACGAGGCGATCCGCCTCGCGCAGCCAGTCGGCAGCGGCCGGCTCGAGCTCGCGGGCGCGCGGCCGCGCGAACATGCCCGGCCGGTGGTCCTCGACGATGAACTGCGGGTACGCGCGTACCGCGGCATCACGCTTGCGATAGATCCGATGCTGGCGCTCGACGAGCGCGAACAGGTCGGAACCGGCTCCTACGGCCTCCGAGGCGCCGAGGAGCAGGAATCCACCGGGATTGAGCGCGTAATGGAAGGTCGGAATCACACGCTTCTGCAACTGCGGCGCGAGGTAGATGAGCAGGTTGCGGCAGCTGATCAGGTCCACCCGCGAGAACGGCGGGTCCGCCGCGACGTTCTGCTTCGCGAACAGGCACAGGTCGCGGATCGCCTTGATGACGCGGAACTTGCCTTCCTCGCGGGTGAAGAAGCGGCGCAGTCGTTCGGGCGATACCTCGGCGGCGATGTTCTCGGGATAGAGCCCTTCGCGCGCCCTCTGCAGCGCCACCATGTCCGACAGGTCCGTCGCGAAGATCTGGATCGGCGGGGCTACGGGTTTGTCGTCGAGAAACTCCGTGAGGGCCATCGCCAGCGAGTACGCTTCCTGGCCCGTCGAGCAGCCCGGCACCCAGATCCGCACCGGGGTTTCCGTCGACTTGCCCTTGACGATCTCGGGGAAGACGCTCTGCTTCAGCGCCTCGAACGTCGCAGGCTCGCGGAAGAAGCTCGTGACGTTGATCAGCATGTCGTGGTAGAGCGCGTCGAGCTCGGCGCGATCCTTCTCGAGCACGAGCGCATAGTCGGCCAGGTCCTCCTTCACATTCAGCACCATGCGCCGCATCATCCGCCGCCGGATCGTGGTGTCGCGATAGGTGCCGAAGTCGACGCCGAACGTCGCGCGCAGGAGCGAAAGGATTCGGCGAAAGCTCGCCTCGTCGCCTTCGGGCTGTGCGCCGTCGGCCGCGCTCGCCGCGGTCGTGACGTACGGGTGCTGGCCGATGCGCGCCAGCTCGCGCGCGATCTCGGCCGGTGGCAGCACGAGGTCGACGCAGCCGCTTCGCACGGCGGACATGGGCATGCCGGCATACTTCGCCGACTCCTCGCTTTGGGCGAACGTGATCCCGCCGGCGGCCTTCAGGTCCTCGAGCCCCAGCGTGCCGTCGGAACCGGTACCCGAGAGCACGACCCCGATCGCGCCGGATTGGCGGTCCTCGGCGAGCGATTTGAAGAACGCATCGACAGGCAGATGGTGGAGCCCGCCTTCCCCGCGCGGTTCAAGGTGCAGCACGCCATCCGCGATCGTCATCGTCGCGTTGGGTGGAATGATGTAAAGCCGGTCTGTCTCGACCGCAGTGCCGTTGGTGGCGTCGCGCACAGGCATCGCCGTGGCCTTGGCGAGAATGCTGTCGAGCTTGCTCTCGTGCTTGGGATCGAGGTGCTGCACGAGCACGAAGGCCATCCCCGTGTTCGGGGGCAGCGCCTCCAGCAGTTGAGAGACGGCTTCGAGGCCGCCCGCGGACGCGCCTATGCCAACGACGGGAAAGGCAGTGTCGGTCCGCCCACGGGACGCCGGTGCATCCTCTGGCCCCGGGTTCTCGCCCGGGAGGGACGATTTCGCGTCGTTCATTCGTGAATCTCGGCGGCCATCGGGACCCGGCATCGCGAGGCAGGCGAAACGGTCAGCCTACGCTTCCGGGGGGTACAACCAAAGCCTACTCCACCTGCGCCCCTTGGGGTCGAATCGCGTTCGACGAAGGCGGGCTGCGCGCCCCATGCAGGTTCACGTTCTCCTGCGTATTCACGTGGAATGGCCACAAACACGATGTCTGTATGTGTATCAGGTCGTACCTGTCACCGGGTCGAATCGTCGCTGTCCGCCGGCCGGACGCGGAGCATCGGCCAGAAGCTCCGCGCGACTGCCAGCTCGATCCGCCGCTCGACCCTCCGATAGCGGCGAACGAGTTCCGCCCCCGTCGGCGTCAGAACCGCACGGCCGCCCTTCTCTCCCCCCGCGCTCGCTTCGACCGCGGGTCGGGCCAGACAGCGATTCGTTTCGTCGACGAGGAGCCACGCGCGGCGATAGGACATGCGGAGCGTCTTCGCGGCAGCGGCGATCGACCCCGTAGCCGCGATGGCCTCCAGCAGCGCGATCTTCCCCGGCCCGATCGCCAATTCGGTCTCACGGACCCCGTCGCGGATGTGGAAGCGCACGCCGGCTCTCATGGTCGCTCTCCGTTCAGGCGTAGCCGACGCTGCGTCGATCGAAGGACACGGCCTTCACCAACGCGTAGACATCCTGCCCGACGTGAACCCCGAGCTGCTGCAGCGAGCGCCGCGTGATGCGGGCGCCGAGCGGCGTGCTCCCGATCGCGAGCTGCACGTCCACAATGGGGCCCGTCGCGGTGTCGATGGCGGTGACGCGGCCAGGCAGCACGTTGAGGATGCTGATGCCGGTCGGTCGCTCCGTGGCAAGTGACACGTCGCGCGCGCGGATGCGCGCGCGCACGCGTTCACCGATGGCGGCGTTGAGATGGGGCACGACGAGCTCGCCGCCCTCGAAGCTCAGGCGCGTCAGCTGGTCGGCGATGTCGTGCGCCGCCACCCTGGTTTCGAGCAGCGAACCCGCCTCGTAGCGTCCGGTCGCAGGCCGGAGATCCAGACGCCCCATGATCTCGTCCACCTCGCCGACCGCGAGCGCCTTGCCGTCGGAAAGCACGACCACGATGTCGGCGAGACGGGAAATCTCGGCCACCGAGTGGCTCACGTAGACAATCGGAATGCCAAGCTCGTCGCGCAGGCGTTCGATGTAGTCGAGGATTTCGGATTTTCGCGGAATGTCGAGCGCGGCCAGAGGCTCGTCCATGAGCAGGATGCGCGGCTGGGCGAGCAACGCGCGGCCGATGGCGACGCGCTGCTTCTCTCCGCCCGAAAGCGTTCTGGGCCTTCGCTGCAGCAGCGGCTTGAGCCCGAGCAGCTCGATGACGCGCGCCTCGTCGATGACGCGATCCTCGGGCTCGCGCAGCCGCTGGCCGTATAGCAGGTTCGATTCCACGTCCATGTGCGGGAACAGCAGCGCGTCCTGGAAGACGTAGCCGACGCGTCGCTGTTCGGGCGGCAGATCGATGCTTCTCGCGGCGTCGAACAGGAACACGTCGTTGATGCGGATGTGCCCGCGCAGCGGCTTCGCGATTCCGGCGATGGCGTTGATCACGCTGGTCTTGCCGGCACCGGAGCGGCCGAAGAGGCCGACGATCGGCGCGTCGGCAGCGAAGCGGGCCGTGAGATGGAACGCGCCGAGCTGCTGCTCGATGTCAACGTCGATCATCGCCTTGAATCCTGGCGGTGCGACGGGTGAGCCATTCGGACACGGCCAGCGCCACGACCGACAGGACGACCGCGATCACGCTGAGCCGCAACGCCTGCGCATCCCCGCCCGGCGCCTGGGTGAACGTGTAGATCGCAAGCGGCAGCGTCTGCGTTTCGCCGGGGATGTTCGACACGAACGTGATCGTCGCGCCGAACTCGCCGAGCCCTCGCGCGAACGACAGCAGCGTCCCCGTGACGATTCCCGGAAGGGCGAGAGGAAGTGTAACGGAGGCGAAGACCCACGACCGCGAGCCGCCAAGCGTCCGCGCTGCGACCTCGAGCCGCTGGTCGATGGCTTCGAGCGACAGCCGGATCGCGCGCACCATCAGCGGGAAGCCCATGATCGAGGACGCGAGGGCCGCGCCGGTCCAGCGGAACGCGAATACGATCCCGAACCACTCGTCGAGTGCGCTTCCGATGGGACCGCGCTTTCCGAAGAGCACGAGCAGCGCGAAGCCGACCACAACCGGTGGCAATACGAGGGGCAGGTGGACGATCGCATCGACCAGCGTCTTGCCGGGAAACGAGAACCTGGCAAGGCCGTAGGCGACCAAGATCGCCAGCGGCAGGCTGACGATCACGCTGACCAGGGCGACGCGAAGACTCAGCGCCAGGATGCCGACCTCGTCCGGGCTGAGTCCGAGCATCGCCTATTGCGCCAAACCGAAGCCGTACTTTTCCCAGACCGATCGCGCCGGTGCCGAGCGCAGATGCTCGAGCAGCGCTCGAGCCGGCGTCGACTTGCTCGTTGCGATGACGGCCGCAGGGTAGACGATGGGTGGATAGCTTTCCGCCGGAAACGTATCTACGACCCGTACGCCCTTGTCAGCCAACGCGTCCGTCGAATACACGATACCGAACGGGGCCTCACCTCGGGACACCAGGACGAGCGCTGCGCGCACGTTCTCCGCCCGGGCGACTTGCTTCTCCACTGCGGGCCAGACGCCGAGCTTCTGCAGCGCGGCCTTGCCGTATTTGCCGGCGGGCACGCTGTCGGGATTGGCCATGGCCAGCTTGTCCTGG
>AR_comb_assmDRAFT_10140221_pt1 | contig 24509 bp, 33 predicted proteins | sample ArasoioldDNA_FD_10543 | JGI IMG/M metagenome (IMG submission 10543) | reverse complement strand
GACAAGCAGCGCAGCCCTCGGCTTTCGATAAATTCATGTCGTTCCTGCGGAAACCTTCACAGGAAACAGTGATGGGATTTCCATTGCGCCGGTTGGAGCAGGCAGTGCAGGAGCCGATTGCCGCTTCCGGCAAAGAAATTATCCAAGGTTTTTATCCGCCTGCGGCAGCAGCATTGGAAGCGGCTAAGGGAGTTCCGTCTGAAGCTCCGATCCTAACGGGTGCCACCGAAGGCGTGATGGAGCAGGTAGCCAAAATGAGTTCTCCGGGTGGCATCGCGCTAACCGGAATAATTCCAACCGGACCAGTCGGCAGAGTAGCAGCGGCAGGGTTTACCGCACAAGGACTCACGCAATTCCCAGAACTTTACCGGCGCTTCATGGCGACGGATGATCCTGCGGAAAAAGCAAAGATTGCGGCGGAAGCAGCAGTCGCGATTTCACCCTCGATCGGATTGCTTCCCAAAGGAAAAGTTGCAGCTCCCAGAGAAGAGCCTGCTCCTCCCACCACACCCGAAGCTCCTAAAGCGCCACCGATTGAAGAGTCACCAGTGACAGCTCTGGGGCAGGTCGCACGTTACCAGCCGCCTCGCACCACCGCTGACATTACTCGGTTCATCATTGACCGGAACAAGGTCATAAACGAAGAACTCGGCCCGCTCCTGCAACAGCAAAAACTAATGCAGGATGCAGGCTTGCGTCTTGATCCAGGGGCCGAGGCTCGTATTGCGGAACTACAAGCAGAGTTAGCGAAACCAAACATACCAGAAGGAGGTGATGGCAGTGCCATTGAAGAAAGGAACGTCGCGCAAGGTGGTGTCCCAGAACATCAAGGAGTTCCACCAGGGCCAGACGTATCAGCATACGAAAGACAAATTCGGGAAAACCAGAGCGGACAAGCAAGCAGTAGCGGTGGCGTTGGACGAGAAGCGCCGGAGCAAGCGGCGGTAGGAGGAGAGCCGGTTCGCGGCACACAGGCCGATGTTGAGTCGGCCCGTGCTGCTGCCGGAGTTGATCCTTATGAGCGGGAACTAACCCGAACGTGGGGGAAAGCTGCTGATGTAGCTCGCGCACGCGACCTTCGTTATCCGGGTTACGACGAGAGGCTGGCCCAGAAGGTAGCAAAGAAGCCTCGGCCTCTCACCGACGACGAACATGTCAGCCTCCTTCGCAACTGGCAAAAGGCAGAACTGGATCACAAGGGTGCAGTTGACGCTGTAAACTCAGCTCCCGATGTCGCGACAAAAGAAGTAGCGATGGATCGACTGGCCGCAGCCAAAGATCGTTTGCAGGAAGCCTTCGATGCTCTTGATAAAAGTGGCACTGCTGCTGGCCGTGGTTTTAACATTCGGAAAATGATCCTGAACGAGTTCTACAGTCCAACAGCGATGGAGGCCAGATTCCGGGCGGCGAAAGGTGGCAAAGCTCTCAATGAAGCCGAAGCTGCCCAGCTCGGCGAACACGTTAAGGACGTGCAATCGGCGGGCCGCGCCAGAGGAAAGGTTCAATACCAGATGGAAGCAGACGCGAAATATGCGAAAAAAGCCGAACAGACTATTGGCAAAAAGGCTAACGGGGCTAAGACAGCCAGGGATATTAACGACATCCTCAAGGCCGAAGCTGATGCCGCCCGTGCTCGCCTCTCCAAGGAACGCGGCAAGGTGGAATGGACTAAGGAAGTAGAACCCTGTATTCTATGAACCCTTGTGCTAACGGGTTGGATTCCGAAAAGCTGCACGATGAAATCATCATAGGTGCCGGCCACATGGCCCGTGGCGTCAAAGACGCAGCAATATGGCATCAGACGATGGCAAAGGAATTTGGGCCGGAGATCAAACCCTACTTGCAGGACATGTACGCTCGCTCCAAGGCGACCTACGACTCGGCAATGCAGACCGTGCTGGCAAAGAAAATCAAGGCTCGCGATGTCAGGCTGCAAAAGCGGACAGAGGAATACGAGAAACGCATTGCGGAAGGGGATTTCGCCAAGCGCGTCAGGGAGAAACTTCCGGTTGCGGGTGAATCGGTAAAAGTTCAGGAGGCATTCGATAACGCTCGGAAACGCTTTGAAGCGGCGTTGCAAAAGAAGGAACTGGAAAGCCAGGGACGACTGCGAAATTTTTCCGATAAAGCGGTGGCGCTGGGCCGGTGGTCAAAGCTGACTGGAATTGAGACAGTGGGAAAGATTGCGGGTGCGGCCACTGTTCGCGTGGCACAACGGACAGTAGAAGCAGCTTTTAACTCGGTGATGCGGCGTACCCCCTACTTGGGAAAAATCTGGAAAGGGGCGAGCGTGGAGGGAGCTGGGGTTAGCTCTCTCCCAGCCTACTACAAAGGGGTTTACCAAGGTCTTAAAGATATCCCAGGAGTTTTAGCTGGGCGAATTAAAACCGGCGAAAACATACGACCTTCGCCCTTTAGCGGGACAGTGACGAAATGGCTGGACCGAAGCAGCATCAATCTCCACGCAGCGGGGAAACGGCCCGCCTACAAAGCAGCCTATGAACACGCCTCGGCTTTTCTGAAAAAGGAAGCTGTTGATTTAGGCAAGGATTTGTCCGATCCCGAAGTTTTAACTCAAATCCACGAAGCAGCTAAGGCGGCAGGAGAGCGATCAATTTTCCTGCGAGACAACTTAGCGAGCCAGAGTCTTAATGTTCTGGTTAATTACCTGGAACACGCCAAGATCGCGCCGACAGCCGGATTCGTTGCGGCCAAGATGATCCGGTTGCTTCTCCCAATCGTCCGGGTGCCGACCAATGTCGCACTTGAGACAGTGAATATGTCCGGTGGCGGGCTGGTAGCGGGAGCGTTTAAGACAGCTCGCATCATGAAGAAGGGACTCGAAAACGTCACCCCAGCAGAGAAAGCCTCGCTCGTCCGCAGCTATAAAAAGGGAGCGATTGGGGCAGCTCTCTTCACAACCGGCCTGCTTTTAAAGGATCACTTCGGTCGCCCCTATGATCCAAAACATCCTGCCGAACAGGGCGAGATTAAAGAAGGTGAAGCTGAGATTTTAGGGGTGCGGATTCCGCGATGGTTAATGCACGCTCCACCGCTCCTTACCATGCAGGCTGGGGCTGATACAGCTCACCTGATGGAAGAAAAGCTACTCAAAAGTGGCATAAAGCCTGGTGCTGGCATGATTTCGGCCTATGGGCAGGCTTTGCAGCATGTCATGCGGGAAGTTCCTTTTATCAAGGAAGTCTCGACCTTGGACAGTCTGCTCGGTGGCGGTTGGGACAGCAATCCCAGCAAGGAACTAGGAAAACAGATAGTGGGCATGATCCCGCAACTAATCCAGAATGTCGCCAAGTGGACGGATAATCATGATGGCGATGCGGCTGGCTGGCCGTGGCCCCTAGATTATGGGTATCCGGTGCAGCGGAAGCCAACCGGAATAGGAGAACAAGTGAAAATGGCAATACCTGGACTACGCCGGACGGTGCCGACCAAAGAAGAAGCAGACTTCAACAAAAAAATCGAGAAGAAACTGAAGAGCAGAAAGGGTGGCTCACTCGCAGGCTTCCAAGGATAAGGGGCGACTCTTGCGAATCGCCCCCTACCAGTTCCCCTTCGACTTAAAACTTACGATTTCTTTTTGCGCTTACCTGCAACGGTGTCGGGAACCAGATCATCAACCACTTGCGCTTGCTGCACCACCGCATCAATCGCGGCTTGCAGCTCCGGCTTCACGTTGTCGGAGTTATTTGCGGCCTCTTCCAAGGCAGTGATCTTGTCGAGCAAGCCTTGAGTTTCCGTGCCGATCTTTTGCAGTTTTTGATTCGTGTCCTGCAACTGTTGTGCAGCTTCGTCTTGTGTGGGCATTTAATTTCCTTTCGTTGTTGGTCTGTCGGGCACCATCCGGTCAATCTTTAAGGCTAACCGGCTGGTGATGTCGATTTGCCTTGCCAGTTCGGGCGAGACTAAGGTTTGCATCGCTTCAAGCTGGGCAAGGATTTTTTCCAGCAGACGCATAATTTTGTCATCTGATGGTTTAGCCATGTCGGGGCGCAGTATAAGCCTAACATTTCTTTCCGCCACCCTTACTCTTGCCGCTCATTTTTTTCTTCTTCGCCATTTGCGATCACCTCCCTTATCCCGTTTAAAATCTGATAAGCCACCTGTGGGACGATTGCATTACCTAGTCCTCTAAGTCGGTTGGTTCTCTCTTTAACCCCCTTTGCGACACGAGGAATATATTTCGGTTCTTGGAGCCAGTAAGCCCCCAAGTCCCATCTTTCATGTGATCGTCCTTGTGGCATTTCTGACAAAGAATTTGGAGATTCGACAATTCGTTGTTCAAAAGATTCCGGTCGCGATGATGCCTCTGTAAACCATGCCGAGAGCCACACGCTTCGCATTTTTCCATCGTCCTTATTAGCCGATGCGCTCTCATGCGACCACTTTTCGGTTTCGCCATGTTCCGCGAGATAATCCAGTCTCCGTAGCATCTGCTTGAACAAAAACGACGATGCTTCCAAGTGGCGTCCAACTTCCCGTTTGACCATCTCGGTCGAATCATTTCCTTGCCACAAAATTCGCAACGCTTCATCTATACCTCCGTCCATGTTTCGGGGTATCCCATTAGCCACTCTACCCAATCGGGGTTCAGGGAGCCACTCTCTGCCGTGGCTGCTGTCGCACAAAGGTACTGGCGATCCTCCATGTGTTTCTGGCTCTTGCTCCCCCTCGGCCCGCTCCCTTTGTAATCGCTCGCGCGTGGCGACGGCCACATCTCCGGCGTGTTCACCTGATCGGCTAGGCTGATGGCGTGGCCCTGCTCCTTCCGATCCAAAGCGTTCGCTGCTCCACCCGTTGTCATGCTCGCGTCCGGCGTACGCCACAATCCAGACGCGCATTCGTCGGTGCGGCGCGTCCACGGCACAAGCTGGAATAGCAAACGCCCGAAACCCATAACCGATATTTGCCAAGTCAGATAGCACCTGGTCGAGTTCCACTCCGATGATTCCAGCAACATTTTCTCCAACAATCCAAGTGGGGTGCGCTTCTCTGATAACTCGGAGCATTTCCGGCCAGAGCGCACGGTCATCTGCCGCGCCTCTTCGCTTCCCTGCGTGGCTGAAAGGTTGGCAAGGAAATCCCCCTGTAATGAGATCGACTCCCCTATACCATCCTCCATCAAGAGTTCTAATGTCGGGCCAGATATGGATGTTGCCGAAGTTCTTGTAGAGCACTCTTCGACAGTAGGAGTCAATTTCGCAGAATAGGGTGGTTTTGAATCCAGCCCATCGAGCGGCAAGAGCAAATCCTCCGATCCCGCTGAACAGGTCAAGGTGTGTGGGCCTGTCCATTAAACTCCGAAGCCACAAAGACAATGCAGTTCCGGCCCGATGGCCCAGGGCGACGGCGATCAGTTTCTACCGCGAAACCTTTACGGATCAATGGCCGCATCCTTGGCGAAACGGTCTGCCACTCCATGCCGGTTTGCGCAACCAGATCGTGCGAAGTAGCCCCATCAGCCCCGAACTCTTTCAGCGCCTCCAATACTACCGCTTCGGCATCTGTTGTTCGTATAGACTCAGCCGCTTCCTCGGAAGTCTCTGGATCGCTGTTCCGCGAATAGGCGTCAGTGCGATCCACCATCCCATTAAAAAGGTCGAACTGCTCGGCTTCGTAGATTCTCATAAAATTCGTCGCGAAAATGCTGAGTTTTCCATGCTATCACAGGATTGATGTCGCAGTTCTGGTGGCTCTTCCACCACGAAAGAAAGCCAGCAGGAATCTCGGCGGCGGCGGGATCATCGGGGTCAACGAGGCTCGGCTTTAGTTGGGCGAACCCTCGGCTGCGCTGTAGCATGTAAAGGCGCTCTAGGGTGTCCAGAACTTCGCCCAGATCGACCGCTATGGGAGTTGGCTTGCTCATGGGATTGGCCTTTGAGTTTACGGCGGTATTCGTCGCGCAGATATTGTGGCACGTTCCCCCACGTATGCCACTTCATAATGTCGTCGCGCCGTGACGGATATTTGCGGACAGCCCATACTTTAAAAAGGTCAGGCAAATCAGCATCGTATTTGGGCCGATAAACGGTTTCCTCCCATCCGCAACGACTACACTTCATGTTTTCTTTTTTCTTTTGCCCATTGTGCGGCATAGCGCAATGGCATTGGTGGAATCGCTGATCTGTTTTATCAGCACTTCGATCACGTCCTGCCCTTGCTTCCCGCCACCAGCCTGCCCCCACGCCATCATCGCAATGTCGCGAGATTGCTCCATCATGAACGCCACCGCCGAGGGGAAGCGCGAGGACAGCTCGGCAGTCATGCGCTGCTTCAAATGGTAGAGAAGGACTTCGGCCTCACTCATAGCCTTGGAACACCAGCTTGTGAAATTCCTGAAAGCTGCGCACGACTGCGACCTGCCAGCCGTTCATCGCCATCTGGCGCATGCACTCGTGCTGCTCGGGTCTGACTCGGCCCGCGTCAGTCTTAACTTCAATTCCCCACGGAACACCATCTTTACAAAAGGTAAGGTCAGGCCAGCCCACAGTGGCGTGGCTCTTTTTGTCGGTGCGATGCCATAAAACGGCGATCCCCTGGTAATTCAGGTATTGCACCATTTCGCTCTGTAAATTCCGTTCCGCGCGGGCAGCGCATTTGTCGGCTGCTTCGGCTGCGGTCAGGCCAGCTTTGCCGAGTTTGGCGCGATCCTCTGGCGCAACGCAGCGCAAAACGTGTTCAGGTAGGATCATGCGAAAAAAAGATGCCTGCCGCCCGTGGGGAAAGTGGATCGCAAACCCCACACCATGCGTTGAGTGACGGCAGGCAATTTCAAATTTTAGCGTCCGCTTTCCCGACCTTTCTCGGGATAATTACCGTTCTTATCTACGCCTTCTCCCTTGTAATCCCATGGAAAAGGCGTTGGCATTCCACTCTGGTCAAAGGTCTGCTTGAAATTGAACCACCAGACCGACCAATAGGTGTTCCAGTACGGGGTCATCTTGGAATATATCCCGGCGAAGGAACCCGCCAGATCATCCTCAAAGGCTTTCGCTGGGGTAACGGGAAGTGCCAATGCTATTAGCATCGCTACCACTCCCTTCGTTACCTTTCCCGCTACCGGATCGGCCTCGCTTTCCTTCCACATCCGGTAGGTGCGAATCACCGCCCACCTAATCAGATAGTAGAGCGGGATCAGCACCAACAGCGGTGACAGGACAATCGCCAAGCTGTGATTGAATATCACGATCAGGCCGATTGCGCCCACCGCCATAACAACGATGAATACCGCTGTCCAATCTAACATTTCCTTATTACTTGCTTTCTTGTTCATTGTTCCTTTCGTTTGTTGTTGTCGCTTCTGCTAAGGCTTTCAACTGGTGATAGCGTTCAACAGAAATCTCCTTCCGCGCCTTAGCCCGTTCTAGGTAGGTCGGCCATGCCGTCACGTCCTCGGCGTCACCGACAAATACCTTGATCGCTTTAATGCGATGCCTGCCGGTGGTTTCGTAAATCGGGTAACAAGGAATATCCTGGGATTGCAGATGCGCGATAGCACGAGAGAGCCTGCGCCGCACATAGGTTTCATTGGTCGGGCTGGGTCTGTTAGTTCCGTACTGCACTCTCGCTATATCACGCGGAGTAAAAAGCCTGCGCGGGAATTTTTTAACTAAGTCGATCACAATTTTATCCTGATATGTGCCAACCCTTGAACTAACTAGCCTGCCATTAGGTTCGATTACTAGCTCTGCTTCCTGTTTAACTAGCGCCTTCTCCATTGTTTACCTTTCTACTGTTTATGCTGCCTCTTTGAGCCGCGCCCGAACGGAGTTGAGACGCTGCATGGCTTCATGGGAGCCGCCGTTTTTATCGGGATGCAATTCGACCGACAGAATCTTGTAGCCAATGTCGATTAAACGCATCGCCAGTTTCCGCTCTAACTCCCGTTCCTTTTCTTCTGAAAGTGATCGCTCTAGCAAAACCCTAGTGTGGCCTTTTGCCCGACGGACAAAATCGTCAACGGGGTCTTTCCAACTCCGTTGATGATGCGGACGATGATCGCCCCACATTTCGGATAGTGTTCGCCCTGCACTGCCGGCAGAGGCGTTAGAAGCTGCTCGCATCCATTGCCTTGCGCTTGCAGAACTCAGATGGAAGTTGCGCGTCAGCCATGGCCCCCACTCTAATGCGCTTAGTTGCGACTTAGCCTCAAGCAGTTCTTCGCCAATCTTGATTTGATAAGGCACGGTCGCTTCATCAGCGGCCTTTTTCATTTCCGCAATGTCTCCTTTTATCAATGGCACCAGAACCTTGAGCGGTCGGGCGAGCGCCTTACTGTTTCTTTTTTGTAACTGTTTGTTCATTCGTTTCCTTGTTGTTAATCGTTTTCTCGATGAAATCTTTCTCCGCTCGCGCCAGTTCCTTTTCCAGTCCGAGCACGGCAGGGAATTTTTCCTTAATCATTTCGTTTATCATCTGGTCGGCCCGTTCGTCTGCCGTCTTGTCCCGCGCCACTGTGCCGGTTTCAGCCCCATTGGTTCGCTCGGGATAAAGCTGCCGCAACAGATTCAACCGGCGCACGGTTCGAGGCTCGACATAGATTGTGGAGCTACGGAGTGACATATCTAGGTGAGGGGGATTTCATCTTTAACTACTTCTTCCTGCTGCCGCTTGTACTCTTCCTGAAACTCTTTGCCGGTCATTGGTTTCTTGGCCTTAGGGAAACTCTTCGTGCTGCGTTTCCATGCCAGTAGCCCGTCCATCATGGCGCGTTCCTTAGGGCTAACCGCGAGAGTCAGTTCGCTCTTCATCCGTTTCTCCATCCATTTGTAGGCCCACTCAAGTTGCTGTTTGTTTAGTTCTCCGAGCGGCATTCCTTCCCACGAACGCAGCCGATCATCGGCATCCTCGCCGAAGTAGATACCCACTTCCTGCCAGTCTGCGGCCTCGCTCGGAGCCTTCATCGCGGCCTTAGCCTTCTGGAAAGCGTCAGGCGGAGGGCGATAATCAATGCCACCACCGCTTGTTTCCACGGCCTCCGGCTCACGCTCCTCGTGATATTCAGCCTCTCCTTGCGCTGCCTTTAAATTCTCGGCCAGTTCCTCAACGTCTTGTGTGAAGATGTCACTCGCTGCCGTCGCGGTCAGTACAGCGTCAACGTGGGCGCGTTTTTTCGCCATCTTTAAAACCGTGTTATAAGCGTCAGCGATATTCGGGTTCTCGATTGGCTCGCCCTGTTTGAAAATCTGCCAGATGCCGTCCTCTTTGGCGACGATGTGGCCTTTCCCACCAATCAGTTCCAGCGCCTTTTTGGGATCAGTTTTCCGCGTATTCCAGTACTCGTGCGGCACTGGCTCCCCCGTCGCTTCCTTCGGCCCTGCGCGGTAGCGATACTTGCTCTCCATCGTGGAACAGGAGCCGACTCCTTGCCCCACGCTCCGGCCTGCTGCTGTCCGCAGGGTACAAGTCACCCGATACTCACGGTGGCCGTGCGGCATTTCCCGCTCGATCACTTCGTACTCGGGAGCGAGCCGGAAGGTGAAGCAGATTTTCTCCGCTCCTGGTTTGTAAAGGGACGGCTTCGGCGTGCCTGGAATCGTGCCGTAGTGCTCGTCTTTTTTCATGACGTTGTGCATGATCTGCTGGATCAGCCCGACCTGTTCGAGAACGTCCTCGATCCGCAGAGGGCGCTCCAACTCGGCGCTTGCTTTCTGAATTTCCATGCTCATATTCGGTTTGGTATCACTGGTTGTTTCCACTGCTTACCTTCTAACTGTTGATTGTTCATTACGGGGAGCGGTCCTGTTTGGCCGCTCCCCCTCCTTTTACGGCCCCCTCTAGTAAAGCCTCGATCCAGTAGCGCATTACGAAGTGATTGCGGCGGCAAAACGCCCGCACCTTTTGGTGAACCCGCTGGCTGACTTGGAAGGTCGTCAAATCCTTGTTTTGGTTCCTTCTATTCACGACTTCCAGACATATTGATGGGGAAAAAATAGAAGTCAATATTGTTCTGATGTTTTTTTAGGGTGAGACTTCGTAAACTTCGACCAACGCTTTGCCCTCGGTCATGGAGTACCCGCAAACGATGGCAGTATAATGGCCTGCTGGAAGAGTCAGCACCATCGCGCTCTCAAATTCATTGGAGGGGGCGAGAACCCCAAGCTTGCTGGCGTTAAAATCGGTTTGCCAATCGTCGTTCAGGGCGATCAGATCGTCGTTCCCGTTGTAAACCGCCAGAATTGGATCAGGCAGGGTGTCGGTGACGCCAAAGGGAATGAGGCTCGGGCCTAGCGCCCGAACCACCACCGTCGTCGGAGTCTTTAAGATGAAGCCTGCGATCAGGACATCATCAAAAATTCCGACGCGGCCCCTGGTTGAAATGTTTTCCACTTGGCTGAATGCGGTCGCCGCCATGAGCAGCGCCGCGATTGTTGTGATTGTTCTTCTCATTGTTTTTGTTCCTTCCGGTATGGTGTGTAATCCCAAGGGATGTACGCCGGAAGCGAGGGTTTCCCCTGTCGCTCCGGCGGACTCGCCTTGCGTTGTTGTCGGTCACGCTCGGTGTGGCGACCGACCTTGTAGCCGGTCATCCACGCCAGAATGGTGAGCGCGGCGCTAAAGAAAAAGTAAGCGTTCATTGCTTCCTTTTTTGCTCGGCAGCATCATGCGCTTGGCGGATGCGCTCCGCATCCTTGCAGGCCCGCGAAGCCTTGTATTCCTCGTAGGTTTCAGGCTCCTCCGGTTGATCGGGTGGCCCACCACCATGCGCCTCGCGCGGGCGACCTGTGCTTGGATTGTTGTAGTTTTTCATAGCTTTCTCAAACCTTCCGTTGATGTCTTTAAGGATTTCGATGAAGTCCACTTAAAGGGTTTTCCTCAGATGTTTGTAGAGCTGGTCGTCCACTTCCTCCTGCGTCAGTTTCATGACGATGGTGGCGACGTTACCCATGCCATTGCGATAATCGGTGATGCGAACCTGCGCCTTCTTCAAGGCATAGCTCACCTGACCGACACGCAACCCTGTCATGCGGGCGATGTACTTCCCCGCGAATCCGTAGGAAGCGTAGAATGCAGCATCATGCCGCAATCCGCCTTCCATTAGCTCGCGAGCGACCGGACTCGGCCTCTTGCTGTTGTTCTTACTGGCTACCATGTTTGCGTTCCTCCTCAAATCTAAGTGCCACTGTTAGCGCCCTGATCGGACACCCGCAGTTCGGGCACTCGTTGATGTTATAAGCCGATGCAGCGGGTGCAGCAGTTGTGCCATTACTGGCCTTAGCCCTCCGCGCGGCCATTACTTTCTCCTTGTTTTTGTGATACCACTCGCGCTGTTGAGCGCGGGCGCGTTCCTTGCTGGCAGTAGTAAGTCCCCGCTTCATTTCCATCATTCGCGTCGCCTTGGGGAGTTTGCTAAACTGCGCAATCGTCAGCCCGAGCCGTTCCCGCGCTGCCTTGTGACGAGCCATGAAGTTAGCCTGATACTGACGCTGCTTGGCTGGATCGCGGCGTTTTGCCCTTGCCAGTTTCGGCCTGCCGCCGCGACGCAGTGGATTGCCTCGGGCACTTAATCCCATGGCATTGAGTTTAGCGACACGTTCCCGCGCCGCTGCCGCATTCCTAGCGCGACGATCAGCCTCTAACTGCGCTTGATCGACCGCGATTTTCTCTTTTTCTGTTTGTTCTTCCATTTGTTGTTGTTCTTTCTTTCCTTATCCCACCGAGCGTTGATCGCTTTCTTACCAATCTTGCTCAGTTCATCTTTTGTTAATAGCGCCGCGCGAGCATGACCGCCGAGTGATGCCATTTCTTTTACAGTCATTTCTTTCATGTATTACTTCTCCAATTCGATTTGACCGCCCCTCCATCCTATCGCCATACCATCCATATAGGCAGCGGTGATAAGGGAGGAAAGCCGTTTCCACTGGTCGGTCTGCACCAGGCACTTGGCGATCTGCTCGTCGTTATCAGGGTGGTGGCCCATGTTATAGCCAAGGTAGCGGGCGGAAAAGGCGCGGAGAGCGCGTTGCTCGGCAAGATAGGCCAGTTGCGCCACGCTCACGCCTAGCCCCAAGTCGGCCACCATCCCGTCCAGCCCCTTCGCCTCGGTGCGGTCATTAACGTCCCGCGCCGCTTTCGCTAAAGGATGCTCGGGATCAATCCGATCTGGATTAGTTCGGTAGTCTTTCATTTGATCCCCTCGTTTAACCCAATCGGTGGTGTTGTCGTAATCCATGCTTTCTCTGCCTCCTCGATTGCTTCCAAAAACTCCAAATGCTTCGGGCTGTTTTCGTGCCGATATTTGTCGATCCCATAGTTTTGCGCCGCCCATTTAGCTGCTGCCAGTAAATCGGCCTTCCGTTGCCGCTTCCCAAATATCCGTGCTGCTGCGCCTCGGTAGATAGTGCCAGCCTTTAGGTTCTGCTCGACTGCAAAACGCAGCTCGGCTCGCCCCTCTCCTGCGCCGCTGGTAAAGCCAGCGTAGCGCAGAAGGTAGCGGCATTGCCGTTTCGTTAGCGAGGCAACAAATTCCCTAGTGTTCATCTGCCGTTTCCTGTTGTTGGTTTGCTCAGGCTAGGGAAGCTGCGCCGTGAGCAGTATTTAACGTCGTTACTGTTCATATCTTCTCCACCTGCTGCGGGAAGAATATCTGATCCTGTTTCCACTTTGTTGTTCATACCTGCAATTATTACGTGCCTGCATGATCTTGTCAAACAATAAAATTGACACGGGATCGCTTTCGCTATGGCTCATTTTTCCCTCTAGGGATCGCATTCGCTATGACTCGCTTTCGCTATGGCTTTTTCCAGCACCCCTGCCGCGAGCGACTTTCTCCCGTGTTCTACATAATACGCGAATTACGTGACGCCGGCTTCCAGGTGCCAGGATGTCGTCACCTCCACGCAGTTTACGTAACAAGGTGAAAACGTAAAAAGGTAGCAAGCACGAGGGGAACGAGTTTTCCCGCGTTTGATATAATACGCGAATTGCGTGTGAGAGAATTGTCTGGGATTGCGTTTTGCTGCAATCCGATTGCGAACGAGCGCAATCGCGCGGGAGGATTCCCGCTGCTTTACTAAAATCTAAAGTCCATCAGGCAACTAGAGTCGCACATTTCCGCGTTCGTGCAAGCAAATAAACTTTGGGCGCATGGCATTGGTCTTGCTCTAAGACACTCGAAAATAAATGAAAATATTTCACATTCCTGCTTGCATGTATAGTAAGGAATGAGAGAATGCGACAATGAATAAGCAAACTACAGAGAAAAAGGTAACACTAGAAACTGCGAAGTTTCTCGTGTGGATACATTACGGGTGGAGCGAATATGGTTATAGGTTCGCTTCCACTAAACGAGAAGCGAGGATCATTCGCGACGAAGCAAGACGCGAAGGATGGGACTCGTTTATCACAAGCGGAATAATCGGACATCAGATTAAGTAACAATCAACAATCAAACTAGAAGGAAAAAAATAATATGCCGTGGATAAACACTAGTGGCGAATGGGAATGGATAGACGATCAACCATTCGCAGAACCTACGGAGGAGACTCCTCCGCCAATGGTAACGTGCCCTTGCTGTTATAACTATGAGCAAGTCCGCGAGGATCAAACTTGTAACGCGCGAGTTTTTTTGCGCGAGGGAAATGCGCCGCGACTACCTAATGTCTGCGAGGATTGCCAACGCTATTGCGATTCGTGCGACGAAACTTATGCCGTACAGGGTGGTTGGCATGAGGATTATTGCCCTAATTGTTATGACAATGATTCATGCGGCGAGGATGAAGAATTCTATTATCCTAGACTCAATAGATTTTTCGGCATTGGCCCGAAATTTTTCGGTCTAGAAATAGAATGCGAAGTTAATTCCTCGCAAGCGCGAGGAGAAAAGCTGCGTCAGTTGCGCTCTATATTGGGCGACTACGCAGCACTAAAAGAAGATGGAAGTCTGGACTACGGCATTGAAATTGCCACGCAACCAGCTTCCATGAAGGAGCACAAGGTAAGACTGGCAAAACTATTCGCCAAGCTGCCGCGCGGGTTGTCAGCATGGCGACGTCCATCATGCGGGTTGCACATTCACGTTTCTAGAAGTCCGTTGTCAGACTTAACGATAGCGAAAACGGTCTGCTTTGTTTCGGCAAATCACAATCGCCGTTTTATTAAGCTGATTGCGGGACGCGACTCCAACAGCTATTGCAAGATACAGCCTAAGAAATTAGGTACGGCTGCGAAGTATAACGCGGATCGTTACGAGGCAATTAACTTGCAGAATATTAACACAATCGAATTTCGATTGTTTAAAGGCACGTTGCGTGACGTTAGCGTCTATAAGGCGTTGGAGTTTACCGACGCATTAACAAACTATGCCGGATGCGCCGCACGGAGCATTCGCGACTCACAATCGCGCGTTAAATTTTGCGCGTTTGTGGAGGAGAATAAGGCGACATGGCCTAATCTATGCGCCTTTATTCAAGCGCGTTGGTTCGGTCGCGAAACTGATTTGACTAAGCAAATTGGTTTTAATGCGAGTGAAAACAATCAGGAAACATTAGATCAAACATCAGAACAATAGAAGGAGACAATCAATTATGTGTTTAGCTATATTTAAGCCCAAAGGCGTGGAGATAAAGAAAAAGTATCTCCGCAACGGATGGGATAACAATGAGGATGGAGCGGGTTTTGCGCTTGCGCGAGGTAATGCTGTGGAAATTCACAAGGGTTTTTTCACCTTTAAGGAGTTTTACACAGCCTTTAAAGAGTTTAACAATCCGAGGGAGGTAGCGTTGATCCATTTCCGCTGGGGAACGCATGGCCCTAATAACGCGGCGAATTGCCATCCATTTAGCGTGTGTGGGGATAAGTATGCCATGATCCACAATGGGATTATTGATATTAAGAGGGAAAATTTCGCGTTATCGGACACAGCGCATTTTTGCGAATTGGTTTTGCAACCGATTTTGGAAAAAGGCGTGGAATTTGATAGCGGCGCATTGCGTTACCTAGTGGAGGGATCGATTGGAGATTTAAATAAAATTGTGCTTCTGCGTGGCGACGGAGCGCACGTTATTTTCCACGAGAAAAAGGGGGAATGGAAAAACGGCTCGTGGTATTCCAATAATGGCTACCAGTACGCGAGCACATTTTCCCGCGCGTGGGCTTATGAGGGAAAAGGTTCCTGCGGCGCGTACGCTGGCTTTGGTGCTGGTTACGGCAGTGGAAGCCAGTGGAAACGTCGCGAACAGACTAGAGAGGATGAAATGTTGGACGCAGCCTATTGGCAGGGAGAATGCGAGAGCGTGTCTGCTGCTGGTTATGGGAGCGAGTGGGAATACCAGTACAACAAGGAAACGAACAAATGGAGTCGCGTCGGACTGAACAAGCGCATCGCGGAAATGACGGAGGAGGAATGGAGGAAAGAGTGCGAGGAGGAATTGGAAATCGCCAATCGTGACGCAATCCAAACGCAAGCGGAAATAGATAAGGAGGAGAATGAAAAATACAGTGGTTAAGGTTTAATCCCTTAGTGCGCCGCTATGGTTTAAGGCTGTAGCGGCGCAATTTTTTTGTACTTGAAAATCAGATGCTTAACTTGCACGTAAGAAAAAAAAGCTTGACAAGTTTCCCTCTTTCCCCCTTAACAATCCCCCTATCACCTTTCGCTAACGCATTACCACTCTGAAAAAAAACATTTCCACAAACTCGTCGGTCGCCACTGCAAAGCATAACGCGAAAACTCCTCCCACTGGTAACGACCATGCAATCACAGTGGAAACGAGTACACAACGCAGCCTAACACAGCCTAAACGCTCGCAATTAGCCATCATGCGTAAGGTCTTTCCCGATCTCCTCACCTACATATCGGAGGGAAAACCTATCCGACAATTCCTCCACCAGCACAACCTAGACTTTAAAACTCTTATGCGCTTCTTAGACCAACGTCCCGAGCAACGTCATCAGTACTCGCACGCGCGGCGTTGCATGGTGGAAGCGTACGTCGCGGAAATTGTGCCGATGAGTGACGCAGTGATAGGGGAAGAAATGAATGTGGTGACGGCGACAAGGAATGCCGTTGACGCGCGTAAATGGGTGGCTGGAAAACTCGCTCCCAGAGAGTACGGGGATCAACCGGGAGGAGTCGTTATCAACAATCAGACCAACGTCATGGTGGTAAGCGAGGATCGCTTAAAGGAATTGCAAGCCGTGCGGCAGAAGCTTCTCGTTGCGCGACCAATCGCCCAGGCACCAGGCAACACGTAACTTACGTGTTAAGTAAAACGCGTAAGATCATAGCGTTTACGTAATAAGTTTTTAGCGTAAGAACTTTGCTAAGTTAACCTGGGCCGGCGGGGGGGCTTTTCGCGGAAGCGCCCGCGGCGATCTTCTCAGGCGTACCGATCTGAAAATGTGACCCTATAGTAATTATAGCTTGACCTGCTGGCATGTATGGGGTAGTGGTGTGTGGTATGAACGAGATAACAGCGGAAGCGAAAGCGGCGGCAGAGAAGGTGTATCATCCCAACTCCAAGTATGTCATAGCTACCTTCTGCAAAGGCTACGACAGCCGCAATGAGGAAGTAGCAAGGCTATCGGCATCATTTCTCGACTTGGCTGAAGCAAGCGCGAAGGAAGTAGCCAAACTGCGGGAAACGAATCAGGCGTTAGTTGATAATGCCAAAGGGCGCAAAGCCTCAGAGGAAGCTGCCGTAGCTGAAGCCAACAAGCTACGGGAGCTAAACAAAGACCTTAGCGCAATAGTGCAAACGTTAGCTGGGCAGCCTATGGCGGGAGTGCATAAGCCGGAGGATTTAGTTTATCGTATGGACTGTAAACTTTGTGGTGAGACAGACAGCGCAACAACATGCCCAAGCGCACCCATGCCGGATGTGGAGCAGCTTGCGCGGGAAGCATTAGATGACATCAAGCCTTTCCTGAAACATCAGGACATTGAAGGCTCTGTTGAGGAATCCGAGACTCATGGCGTATTGCTGCGGCTTGCCACCCAAGCCCGCGCACTTCGGCAGGATGAACTAGACGCCGAGTGGGACAAGGGCTTTAATGATGCGGAGGAAAAAGCAGAGAAAGCCCGCGCACCGCTGGTGGCGGCTGCTACCATTGCACTAGAGCAATATGAACTGCTGATTCAGATTGTCTCCGACATCAGCGCCTTCAAAGACGTAGATTGGGAGCAGGACGAGCACATTGAAGCTGCGAAGCGGCTGCGCCGAGCCCTCACCGGCACGGGGGAGAAATGATTCCGAACAACCAAAAAGGAGTGAGTAAATGAAAAGAACAATCATCATAGTAATAGCGGCCATTGGAGTAGCCGCCTTAAGCGCATCTGCGCAACTCCGGCAAGTAGGCAGCTTCCGTTTAATTGGGAACCTGCCTGTCCCTGTTGGCTTCACTAACGCCTACAAGTTCCAGGTCGATCTGCCCGACGTCCCCCACACAAACGGCGGCGGCACCGGCAAACTCTTAATCGCCTGCCCTGAAGGGACCAGCGTCAGCATAACCCCAGACCATCACCTCGCTTTCCTTACCGTAGGAGCGATTCCAGTGCAGGTGGATGTTCACCTCTCTGGGCATGGCGGGACGGGACGCTTCGCCGCCAGTCCCCTCAGCACAGCTTGGCGTGACCAGTACTATCTGGACCTGCTCGCCGCTAACCATATCGTGGTAGAAATAAACTGGCTCGGGGGCGGCTGGTTTCAAGCCCAGCTTGGCGTTGCCTCGGGCATGGCCGCGCTCTACGGGCGACCAGCTACAGCGTTCACTTGGATTTACGATAATATCGCAACTCCCTACGGAGTGCCGATGGATTTAATCGGGATCAGTGGGGGCAGTTGCCAGATCGCAGGCGCACTCGCTTTCTTTGAGCGGGTGGCAGACGTTACCAAAAAGGCGGTCTTGATTAGCTCGATGCCCTTTGACGAGGAACGCCGCGGAGTCCTTGGCACCGATACCCTTTTGCCCGATTACACTGGCAGTGAACTCTCTATGCTCGATAAAAGCATTGGCGCAAAGGTCGGCACCGGCCCCGCCGCGCTGCATGATCCGGCCTGGGGCGATTTCTGGGACTTGCAAAGTGTCACCGCAACCGGCAATACGTTTCTCTATCCATCGACTCAGATAGTCATGATCGAAGGGGCAAGGGATTCCAAGGAGATTGTCAGCCGCGCCAATCATTACCAGAGCGTTCTTGTTGGAGCAGGTCAGCCGGTAATTCGCGAGGATATTATAGGCATGCACCACGAGATCACGCCGGAGGGCGGAGCGCGGGTGGAAGCCCATGTCTTAGCCCAATGAAAGACTGGGAAGCAGCAAAACGACTGGTAGAATGGGGCATTAAGGAAGGACTTATCAGTCGCCCCAAACCAAACCTGGAGTTGAAAAAAAATGAAAAAAGGCAAACCGATCAAGAAGGAAGTACCAATGCCCGGAGGAATGAAAAAGATGCGCAAGGGAAAGGTTAGGCCGTGTTAAAGGGAGTGCCGGTTGGCTGCACTCCCCACACCGAAGTTACCTATTTAGACAAAGATGGGATCGAACGCTTCCGCCACTTCATGGGATCGAGTGAGGAAGAAGAAAGCCAAACGGATCGCGCCATTAAACGCGAAATCCGCAAATCATTTAAAAAAATGCTAAAAGAGGAAGCCCCTTTCCTCCATCGCCACGCCGATTATTTCCCCCTCAATCTCTGGGATAAAATAGGAGAATGAAAGAGTTACCCGATAAAGGGCCATTGGCTCGCACGCAGGATACTTCTCTTATCCCCCACGAACTCCCTTCCGATCAACGCGCTCTGGCCGCGCTTATTATTAACATGCTCGCCCGCCACACTCATGAACAGCGGCAGGCGATTCTGCGCTTCGCCCTGGAAAAGGAAAAGTTTATCCCCGTAAATCAAACCAGTGTCTTTCAGACAGACCAGTTTGCTGCTATGAGTGAGTCGTGCAACAACAGGATAAGCTGATAGAGTTTCTGGCTCGGGAGGCTACCCGTTTCTACCTGGAACGCGAATTTGAAAAATGGAACCGAATCGGACTCGGATTTGTGTTCCTGAAATGCCTGCCTAAACTCCCCGCATAAGCCCGGATGAATTTGCCGTAACCCCTTTTGGGTTTGCTTCTACCCTCCTCGCGGAGGACTTATACCCGTGGCAGGGCGAAGCCCTCTCTTATATGGAGGATGTCGGCGGGCGCACTAAAATCGCCGTCTGCACCCCCAATGGCGCTGGAAAAAGTAAGAAAATTGTCGCTCCGGCTGCTCTTTATGTGGCGGCGATCTTCCCCCGCGGTTGGGCCAATATAACTACCGCTTCCAGTCGCCAACTGACCGAACAGGTCATCCCAGCAATCGAACGGCACTTGCCTAAATTCCCGTCTTGGAAAAGAGTCGCTTCCCCTTACTATAGAATAACTACTCCCACCGGAGGCGGAATATCCGCCTTTACTACCGATGACGCCGGACGGGTCGAAGGTAGCCATCAGGAACTGCCCGAATCCCCTCTCCTCTGGATCGCGGACGAAGCCAAATCCATTAAGGAAGAGATCAATCAGGGGATAGATCGCTGCTCCTATACCTGGAAACTCCTGACCAGCTCCCCCGGCACTATGGAAGGCTTCTTTTTTGAAGCCTTTAATAACGCCGGAATGGGCTACCACACCGTGCGGGCAGGACTAAAAGATTGCCCCCACATCGACCGCTCTAAAATTGATGATGTAATAAAATCTTATGGCGAAAATCACCCGCATACCCGCTCGACCATCTACGGCGAGTTCATGGAACAGGACGAAGCCAACCGCTACATCGTCCCTCTTAGCTCTATCGAAAGATGCCTTGATAACCCGCCTCCTTACCGACCTGGAAATCGAGTGCTCTTTTGTGATTTCGCGAGCGGCGGAGATGAAAATGTTATCGCTATGCGGGAAGGCAATCGCATCAGCATTGAAGCAGCGTGGCGCGAAAAGGACGAGTTCGCCAACGTAGGCCGTTTTATCCACCACTTTAAACGACTCGGAGTCAGGGAAGATCAAGTTTTCGGAGATGCTTCGGCCAAACGCACCCTCGATTTACTCGCCGAAGCCGGTTGGAACATCCACCGCAAAAACTTTGGGGCGACCAGCGACATCAAAGCCTCCTACAAAAGCTGGGGCGCTCAAGCGTGGCTGGAATTAGGGACGGCAATCGAAAAATGTGAGTGCATTCTCCCCCGCGACGAAGATTTAAAGAAACAGCTCTGCTCCCGCCAGAGAGTGTGGCTGCGCGATGGCCGCATGGGAATAGAAGATAAACACTTGATGCGCATGGAACGCAACCTTCCTTCCCCCGACCGCGGTGATGCCGCTTCCGGCGCTTGGGTTTGCGGAGAAGTTGATCCCGCTTTCGGCAAGACCTACGACATCCAGCCAGGAGTTTTCTCCTCCATCTACGACTACCGCGAGACTACTCTGGAACAGGAAGTACTTGACGATCTCGGTGCCATCTCTTAAAGAGAGGCGCTATTAGCACCCCACTCGCCTTCGGAACTGTCGTTACCGACTCTGGTGATGTTAGCTGGACTATCTTCCAGTGCGTCACCTCCTATTCCCCCACCCAAGAGATAGTTCATACTGCCTTACTATATAAGGCGGATGGCACCTGCAAGGTGGACGATCTGACCGATTACACCATCCCTTAAAAATGGTAACGGAAGAACTCCACGACCAGATTTTCGATGCCCTGCGGGATCGCAAATCGTGGGAGGATAAACAAACCGTTCTCTATAACCTACGACACGGGCGCGGGAAACCGCCAGAGCCGTACCCCGGCGCTCCCAATCTCAAGTTCAAGCTCGCGGACGCCCTCATTGAGAAACTCAAGCCCTATTACGTCCAGCAGCTTTATTCGGACGAAAACCTTGCGACTTTCGTCGCCCTCAATGACCAGAGTCCAGCTCTCACTACCTCTATCGGATATTGGTTTGATTACCAACTCAAGCACTGCTCCAACTTCGAGCGCGAAATCTATGGCGGCATTGACCAGATGCAGGAAGGAGGTGCGGTCCCCATCAAAGTTTTCTGGAATAGTCAGCTCAAGATGCTGGCTTTCGATCAGGTCGATCCCCTTCATCTCATTGTCCCGAGTTGGACCAAAGAACTTTATTGTGCCGACTTCCTTGTCCACATCCTACACTACTCCGAAGCCCAGTACCGCGCTAACCCGCGCTATAATAAAGACCCTGATCTAATTAGTAAGATTAAGGGTAAAGGAAACTCGGAAGATACCGGCGACCAGCAGAAAACTAACGCAGTGGAGTGGCGAGAAGGGATTAACTGCGGAAAAGAAGAGCAGATTGTCCTGTGGGAAGTCTATCACAAGCAATCGGAGGACCAGAGCGGCCCCTGGATCGTGGATCTTATCTCCCCAGTCCTTCCCTGCGACACCGAGTTTACTATTGCCCCCGGTTTTGGGCTTCCTTTTAAGCACGGGATGCTCCCTTTTTGCCTGCTCCGCTATGAGATAACCAAAAAAGGACACTTTTCCCCGCGCGGCGTCACTGAACTAACCGCTTCCCATGAGTCTTACCTTAACCGCACTTGGACATCCAAAGCCATTTGGATGCAGTTCAACGTCAACCCCAACTTCGAGTCCGACAACCCGATCCCCAACGCAGTCAACTTCCACAACGCGCCGGGGAAACTATTACCAGCGGGACTACGAAAGAGTCAGTCGGTTCCACCGCCCCTTGAATTGGATCAGGAGATGAATTTTACGAGGGCATTGGCCGAATATCGGGTGCAAATGCCCGATCTGGCTTCGCCTTCTCACCTCACCCCAGGTGGACGCGGCGCAGCGGGCGGGGAGCGCGTCACTGCTACCGCCATTAACGCCATCGTCGGCCAGTCTGGTCAGGGCAATGACCTGAGAGCGAGAATTTTCCGGTTGGATTTGGGCGACATCTTCAAGATGGCCTATTCCGTCCTGCTCCAGTACAACTACCAGAGCCTCCGCTACCTCACGCGGGAAGGTTTCGATCAACTCGATCCCGCTGCCCTCCATGACAAGTACATCATCACCCCCAATGGTAGTCCTGATTCGTGGAACAAAGCTGCCCGGCTCGCTAAGGGCATATCAATGGTGCAACTCTGGCAGAGCGGGCCGATGGCTCAGTACATCCGTTGGGGCGAAGCTACCAAGTGGCTACTCGAACAGGACGATCCGCGTCTTATTAAACGGCTGGTAGCTGATCCACAGCAGTTGCAGCAGGATCAAGCGGAAGTTCAGGAGAACGAGATCGTTCGGATACTAAATAACTTCCACGCCCAAACTCACCCGAGCGACGACGACAAAACTCACTGTGCCGTCCTCCTGAATTTCTACCAGGGCCGGATGAACGAACAAAATCTGGTTACTCCCTTGCAGGCGCAGGCTTTTATCCAGCACACGCAACAACATTTTCAGCAGTTGGCGCAGAAGAAGGATAAGACGGCGAAGCAAATCCAGCAGTCGCTCACCCCCTATCTGCAAATCCTTTCCCAAATCGCTGCTACTCAAGCCTCCAACGTGGTTCCGATGCAGCCGTCGTCCAACGGTAGTGCCCCTACCGCTCCTCTGGTCCAGGGGGCGGCTGCATCCGAGCAACCGAGCCAGCATGAAGTAGCTACCGAACGCGCCGATACCGCAATTAAGGCTGGCAATATGCTGGCAGGGATGATTAAAGCCGGTGTTCCCGTGAGCCACATGGACATTAACAAGATTTTCCGCGAACTGGGCCTGCCCGATCTCCCCGTCCAACCAATCACTCCGCCCCCAGCAGCACCACATCCAGCTACAGCATCACCATGAATATAACTACTACTGAAAACATCGTACGGCAGATGACGAAGAAAGAGGAGAAAGCACTCGATCCAGATCGAGAGCCGATCCTGCAAAGCACCTTAAAGAAGGGCCAGAAGGTCGATGTCTATGATGATCCGACCAGAATAGATGCCCTCCTGCATGGTCGGGCCGAGCTGCGCAAATTAAATGACGCCCAGGTTTATCTTCATAAACGTGGTTACGAGAACTGGCGAGTGCGCTTTCTCGATAGCGGAGAAGAAGCCGACCGGATAATCTCCCATCGACATCTAGTTAAAGAAGGAGTATAAGGCCACCAGTGTTCCAGCGATTCCTCTTAGCTTGGCGAATAGCTCGTGGGTTTCCATTCGACAACAAATGGGAGATCGAATGGAACGAGGGCGACCGTAGCTGGCTCCGAAGTGCTCTATCTACTCATACCGGAGCCAAGCTGCATAAACTACTTCAAAATGAAGTAGGTAGCACCGCGATCTGGGCCGTAGGTCGCAACGATTCTATCCGGGCTTGCGGTTACGCTGCCGGCGTAGCTTACGTCGTCGGCCTGATTGAGGGAATGCTCCCGCAAAAAGATCAGATCGTGCCCGCCGACGACTACGAGATAGAAAACTCGATGCTCGATCAATGAGTACAATGACCGAAGAGGAAATTTTAGCTGACTTGGAGTCCTTCGAGAAGGAGCCGGTTCCTGAAATTGGGCAGACCAGCTCGCAGAAGGCATTGATTTCGCCTGTCGCGCAACCACAGGCTGAAACAGGGGAGGTGCCAGCCGAGAAAACGGGTCCGGGAGAAGAAGATGCTGGCAAAGACGCAACGGCTGGCACCGAACCACAAGCCACCGAGGAAAAACCGGCAACGGAACGGGAGCGCGATCCTACTACTGGAAAATTTGTTAAAAAAGCGGAGGAGCAGCCCGCAAAGGCGGAAGAAATCTCAGGAAAAGCGGAAGTTCCAACCGAAAAGCCGGAAACATCGAAATATGACAAAGCCAAGAAAGAGCAAGAGCGGCAAAAAAGCCTCCTCGCAGGCTTCGATGAAGAAAAAGCAAGGTTCCGCGCTCAAGCAGCAGCAGAAAAGGCCGAAATCGAGCGCGAAAGGCAGCGCATCGAAGAAGAGAAGCTCAAAATCCGCGCCCAGCGCAACGGACAACGACCCGTGGACGAAAACGGCGACCCGATTTACTCCTCCTACGAGCTTCGGGAACTCGCCAGGGATTACCGAAGGCGGGCACTAAAGGGCGAAGCCGGTCCCAACGGCGAGGATTACGGCGAAGTAAGCGAGCGGGCCGAAGTAGCAGCCGAGCGTGCAGCAAAAAAAGAAGCACAGGAGCAACAAGCTCTTTTTGAGCGCCGCCAAACCCAACTGGCGATGGAGCAAATGAGCGCGAATCCTGAACTACAGGATGCCAATTCTCCTTTGGCGCAGGAAATTCAGGCCGTATTCACGCAAGAAGCAGAACTCGCCAAGAAATATGATCGCGGCAGCATTTTCCGCATGATCCCCGATGGATTTGAACGGGCACTTGAAGTGGCGAGGCTGCGGCAAAAGGCTGCGAGCGCCGAGGAGTGGAAGTCCAAGTACGAAGAGTCCCAGAAGGAAGTAGATCGGCTCAATTCCCTCACTACTTTAGGTTCCAGTAGTCCAGTTCAATCTCGTCAACCTAAGCCGCAGTCCGAAATGACGGCAGACGAGCTACTCGATGAAATGGACAAGCAAGC
>AR_comb_assmDRAFT_10087515_pt1 | contig 24513 bp, 17 predicted proteins | sample ArasoioldDNA_FD_10543 | JGI IMG/M metagenome (IMG submission 10543) | reverse complement strand
TTTTGTTATTAGCGCCATTTGCTGGTTACTTTTTCGTTTAAGGCAGCCAGGCATCGGCAACTATGTTATCTCAGTTGTTTTTAAATCATTTCTAATTTGTTCTCTTGTCAAACCTGCTTTTATTTTCTTTTGTAGGGTAATCAATGCGTGAAGCAGCGCTTCGGGTCTCGGCGGACAGCCGGCGATATACACATCAACTGGTATCACGTGATCCGCACCTTTCACAACAGAATATGTGTTATAAAAAAAAGGGCCTCCACTCGTAGCGCAGGCTCCCATTGCTATAACATATTTTGGATCGGCCATTTGATCATACAATCTTTTTAGAACAGGCGCCATTTTATTTACAATAGTTCCGGCGATAATGATGACGTCTGCCTGTCTCGGCGTAGCTCGTGCAACTTCAAACCCAAATCTCGACCAATCATATTTCGCAGAAGCTGTGCTCATCATCTCAATAGCGCAGCAACTGGTTCCAAAAACCAACGGCCATAAAGAATTTGATCGCGCCCAATTAATCACATCATCGATTGCGGTGACTAAAACGCCACCTGAAGGACTAGGATGAACTTCACCAGGGAAGGAGGCATGAGGAGGGATCCGCTCACTATCTTCGCCTTTCGAAAATTCTTTGTCTATATCTTTTTCGTTTGTCATTCGTTTACGGATTTACACGACACTTGCTCAAATCGTCCACTTGTTTTTCAGCCAAACTGACTAATCGCATCATCGCCGAGTCCTCCTCGCTTTCCGGAATGCTTGTATTGTGTGCAGCATCTCGTTTTCGCGAGGGCTGTGTACTGGGTTCTCCCCCATCGTGGGAGTTAGAGGGGGCTTCGGCTTTTACATCCATTTAAGCGCTCCTTTTTTGTGAGCATATAAAAATCCCATGAAAAGGATAAAAAAGAAAACGACAATCTCAACCAGGGCCAGCCAGCCAACCTTTTTAACTACAACAGCCCAGGGAAACAAAAAGATCAGCTCTACATCAAAAATCAAAAAAATCAGGGCAAAGAGATAGTAACCCACATTGAATTGAATCCAGCTCGGTCCCTGTGTCGGAACACCACACTCATAAGGCTCACCTTTTTGTTTGTTGGTTGTTGCTTTTAGAACAAATTTTGAGATAAGAATGGCTATTCCCGAAAAGGCTACGGCAGCAATCATGAGTACAATGAGTGAGGAGGCACCCATATGAAAAATTGATTTCTGCGAATATACCAAGTCCTCGCCTAAAAAAAGACATGATAGTTGTCAATGCCCGTCCTGTCAAAAATCACAACCAATAATGGTCAGCCATATAATTCCTGGTGGATAGATTTCCTTTCATATCCCATCTCCTGAATTCTCTTTTTTGCTTCATCGATCATATTCTTCCACCCGCAAAGCATAAATTCGGCGGGTTGCTTTTCTCGGGCGAGCTCTTCATATATTTCGTGCACATAGCCTTTTCTTCCTTCCCATTCTTCTCTTGAAAGTGTAGGTATATAATGAAAATCTTCAATAGCCTGGGCGAGGTTTCTCATCTCATCATAGTAGAGAAGGTTCGCTTTGGTGCGGGTTCCGAAAATGAGGTATATTTTTTTATGCGCGATATTATTGTCGGAAATATAGTGCAACATGCTTCTAAACGGTGCGATACCGGTTCCTGTACAAATGAAAAACAAGTCTTTTTCAATAGGATCCGGCAAAACAAACACTCCTTGAGGGCCCCGAAGCGTTAATTCGCTGCCAATCTTTGTTTCGTTAAACAAGTAGCGAGTACCGACGCCCCCTTCCATCAACACAATTACAAGCTCAAACTCGTTGGTTCCATTCGGCCAGGACGCGATAGAATAACTGCGCCATCGCTTATTTGGTTTTTCGCTAATGGGAAGGTCAAGGGTTACAAACTGGCCGGCTTCAAATTCAAATGACTCTAATTCAGGAATTGCAACCCAAAACCTTTTAGTGTTATATGTTTCGTCTTCAATGCGCGTCACAATTCCTTTTCGCCAGGGTTGTAAAGCCATTCGTAAAAATTTTTAGTAATGTAAAACAGAGTAGGCTAATCACCAAATCCTGCACTGTGGCATGGTGCTTGGCGCTTGCTGGTCGAACAGGTTTATTTATTCTTAAAATTTTTGGTCATGAAACGTTTCCCATTGCTGTTCGGAATTATTGTGATTGCTATGTTGACCATTTTCGCATGGAATAACCGGGACGTAACCGCAATAACAGGAAGAGTTAACCCTGTTGACGGAGCCAACTCTGCCTGGGCCATTGGTGGCAGGGATTCCGCGGCATCAAATATTGTGAATGGCAATTTTAGTTTTTCCCTCAAGCCCGGCATTTACAAAGTAGTCGTCGATGGCATCGAACCTTATAAAGACGCTGTGTTGGAAAACATCAGTGTAAAAGAAGGACAGACAGTTGACGTTGGCGAAATAATGCTTCAACGTACTTTAATAAAAAAGCGGTAGCTGGATACCGCTTTTTTCTTTTAGTGAGTGGCAAGCAATCGATTCGTTAAAAATAGTAGATTTTCTTTTCCGTCAAACTATTTTTCAAAAAAAATTCGCTGGACGCTTTTATTCATTGACCCTTGAGGGAAGTTTCTTTATTTGTTTTAGCGTCGCATAATACTTCTTATTGTTCCAGATATAGACAACAACAACGTCATTTTTCGCTGTAAGCTTCTGGAGGTTTGATGTCTTTTTCTTTTCGGCCGACGGTGCCGCTACCGGCACTTCAAGCACCTTGTCGTCTGTAGATGGTACCAAAATCGTCTTCTCCGGATTATTAGGAACCATATTGTCGACATATTCAACCGGGGCAGTTCTGGTGCTGAACGCTCCTAATTCGTAAGACTGTCCTTTGATAAATATTTCCACAGGTTTGACGCTATATTTTTGTTTAAAAGACAAGTAAATGAAGTAATTTTTTTTCGGAGCAGCCTTTTTAAGGGGTTTCCCGTTTTCATCTACTACGCCAGCCGGGCGGGTTCCGGGTAAATTATCCTGTTCATAAGCAAAGATCTTCACCGTGGGTTGGCTAAAAAGGTTTAATCCGACTATGAATATTGCGGAAAATAATAGAATTTTTTTCATAAATATTTTATTGAATTAGATTTATACAAGATTTTGTAGTTTACAAAAGTATTCCTAAAAATAAGCGCATGTTTTTTGACAAGAAAATGGTCTTTACCCCATTTAAAACTTCCTTCCCTCTTTTTTTACTCGCTGGCGTATTGGTTTCAGGCATTTTTGTTAGTTGCAAAAACCATTCTTCGGATTCAGAGGAAAAGCTGGAGATGGATGGAATGGAAAAGGCAATGAGGCAGCAGTTTTTGATGACAAGGGATCCTGCTTTAAACCGTGTTCCTACGGAGCGATTATTAGATGCGATGAGGTTCATGAATAATGCACGTATTACGCAGATCAGCAACCTTACATGGACCGAACGGGGACCCAATAATATCGGCGGAAGGTCGCGGACCATTATTATCGATAAAAATGATCCAACGGGCAACACAGTTTTTGCCGCTTCCGTGAGTGGTGGAATATTCAAGAGTAGCAATTTTCTTTCTGCGGTACCTAGTTGGACAGTAGTGAACGACCAGATGGCAAACCTGGCCGTCACGGTGCTTGCGCAAGACAGAAGCAACTATAATATTATGTACGCTGGAACGGGCGAGGGCTGGTTCAACCTGGATGCAGTTAGAGGCGCCGGAGTCTTTAAGAGTACCGATGGCGGTGTGACATGGAGTCAAATTCCTTCCACTTCAGGTTTTGAGTTCGTCCAGGACATTGTGATCGACAATAACGGCAATGTTTACGTCGCTTTACGAAACCTCACTAGCAGTAATCGTGGAGTGATGAGATCAACAGACGGTGGCAATACATGGACGCAGGTGCTCGGACTAGATCAATCAGATCCATCACCTTGCCTGACATTTACCACAGGTCGCGCATGTGATTTAGAAGTGGCAACCAATGGAGACGTTTATGCAGCATTAGGTATTTTCACACCCACCCAAATTTTTAAATCCAGCTTCGCCACGTATGGCGCAAATACTGGGGCAAAATGTAACTGGGAGCTAATTACGCCTCCTCATACGGAAACAACGTTCCGGGCTGAAGTGGCTATTGCTCCCTCCAATCCTCAAAGAGTTTATGTGATGATGCAGGATAGTGCTACTGATCAGGTAAAAACTTTTTACAGGTCGAATGATGGAGGAGCCACCTGGGGCTCATTCACGGCCCCGTCCGCACTTAACAATGGAAACAATTCTCAAACCTGGTACGATTTGATTATGGCCGTTGATTCCGCGAATGCAGATAATGTGGTAGTGGGCGGAATACAATTGGCGAAATCTATTGACGGCGGAGCCACATGGTCTAACATAACTTCTTCCGGCAATATGCACGTGGACCAGCACGCACTCGTGTTTCTCAATTCCTCAACGTTGCTGGTTGGAAACGATGGGGGAATTTATTTATCAAGGAACTTCGGAGTGGCTAGCCCGACGTTCGCTGCAAAGAACAACGGCTTTAACGTCACACAGTTTTACGGTTGTGATTTTCATCCCAATGATGAGGACTATTTCCTGGCGGGAGCACAAGATAACAATACCCAACAATTCACGTCGCCCGGGGTGAATTCAACCACGCCTGTAATAGGCGGTGATGGTGGTATTCCTCACATTAGTCAAACTGACGGACTGCTTCAGATAGCTGCAACTCTCAATAATAATTATTACAGGTCCCAGGATGGTGGTGGAACTTTCACCAATCTTGGCGGGACGGTTAATAATGACAAGGGGCAGTTCATTAATCCCACCGATCTTGACGATGGACAAAACATTTTGTATTGCGGTAGTGATACTACGCATTATTATCGGATCTCTAATTTAGCAGGTTCCCCCGTAGGTACCAACTTGCGAATTGTTAATATGACAACGCGCGGGGTGACCGCGGTGAAAGTAGACCCAACTGCTGCCAACACAATTTGGCTCGGTTGTTCTGTTGTGGATGAAACAACTTCCAACCTGGCGCCGATGGTATTAAAGATTACAAATGCAAACGGAACGCCCACTGTAGCACTTGCGCGAACCATTTCAGCGGGAACAGACGCCTCAGGTGTACAAGCATATGTTTCGTCCATTGATGTTGATGCGTCAAATGGAAATAACATCCTGGTTACCTTTTCGAATTTCGGCGTGCAGAGCGTTTGGGAAAGCGTTGACGGGGGGCTAACATTCAATTCACTGGATAACAACGGCGTTAACTTACCAGACATACCAGTATTCAGCGGCATTTTTGCTCCCACCGGTGCGCAACTAAATGGCACAACAGGCGGAGGAATTATACTCGGAACTGCTCTCGGCGTTTGGACGGCCTCAACTATCAGCGGAAATACTACGCAATGGATAGCTAACAATAACGGGTTGGCAAATGTGCCAGTGTACATGGTAAAGTATCGGTCAGCTAATACTTCATTAGTGGTCGCTACTCACGGACGCGGATTATTTACCGCGCCGCTGACAGGCGTTGTTACCGGCGTTTCAAACAATGTGATCACCAAGGATTTCATAAAATATATTTCGGCTAATGCCAATCAATTGTTGGTTGTGAAGGGTGACTTAAACACGGTAAAGATGAGCGTTCGAGTATATGACGCGGCAGGCAAATTATTATATAACCAGGTTCACCCTTATCAGAATCTTAGCATACCTATTTCCAAATGGAGTAAGGGAACATACGTCATAAAAATGGAGGGGAACAATAAAGAAAATTTTGTTAGACAGTTTGTCAAGTACTGACAAAAAATTCAAATATCGAATGTCGAAATTCGAATAAATCCATATCAATGATGAATGCTTATGACTGACAGAACTTTCGGATTTCAATTTTCGAATTTCGGATTTCAATGACTTATCTTTGCGAACTCAATGAGTGTACAGGATTTGTTGTTGCAGTATCAAAACACTCCCCGTCTTTTTCAATTGGCGGACAGGCTTTCTTTTTCCCGGCCAGAAAAAATATATCTTAAGAATCTCCAGGGTAGTTCGTCGCAATTTGTGGTCGGTTCCATTTTTCTGCACCCATCCTGCTCCCAATTAAATCATTTGATTATATTGAACGATGCTGAAGAGGCGGCTTATTTTCATAACTCCATCGAAGGTCTTACGGACGCATTAGATATATTTTATTTTCCGTCTTCCTTTAAGAATAAAAAAAATTACAGTCTCCTCAACAGCAGCCATGTGATGCTTCGTACGGAGGCCTTGACAAAAATTGCCTCGGCGCAAGGGGATATCAATAAAAAAGTTTTTATCTCTTATCCGGAAGCGCTTTTTGAAAAGGTAATCGTGCCGGGAAAATTATCCTCGAACATTATTTATATCAAATCAGGCGATGTTCTGGACACGGACCAACTTCTTTTAAAGCTTTCTAATTATGGATTTGAAAGGACAGATTTTGTGTACGAGCCCGGCCAGTTTGCTATTCGCGGCGGTATTATTGATATTTACTCGTTTGGCAACGACAAACCTTACAGAATTGAATTGTTTGGCAACGATGTGGACTCTATTCGCATTATTGATCCGGAAACACAATTAAGTGAACGACGACTTCTGCAAGTGAGCATTATACCTAATGTGGACACACAGTTCCAAAATGAAGAGAGAATTTCTCTTTTTGACTTCCTTCCGCAAAATACGATTGTTTGGGCGCATGACTATGATTGGTGCAAGGAGCGGCTGACAGATTGCGAAGAGCAATTGCGGCTGTTCATGCAAATGTCGGGTGATAAATTGCCCGCACTTGAAAATGCGGATGAGAAATTAGTAAGAAAGGAGATCAGCTCTGACGATTTCGTAACGACCAACGAATTTGAAGAGAAAATTCTGGCGCGGCATGTCGTCGAATTCAGCTATCAACCATCCTCGATCGGATACCAATATGAAATTGAATTTCACACAAAGCAACAACCTGCATTTAATCGGCAGTTTGATATGCTCATTCGCGATTTGAAACATTGGGAGAAACAGGGGTTTCAGTTGTACCTGTTTGCCGAAAATCCAAAACAACTCGAAAGACTTTACAGCATTTTTACAGATCTTAAAGCAGAAATAAATTTTAACCCCATTGCAAAGGCGATTCATGAGGGTTTCATTGACGAGGATCTTAAGATTGTTTGTTACACGGACCACGAGATCTTTCAACGCTACCACAAGTACCGTGTAAAGCAGGCCTACAACAAGAATAAAGCTCTAACACTTCGCACCCTTCGTGAATTACAGCCCGGCGATTATGTAACACATATTGACCATGGAGTAGGGGTGTACAGCGGGTTGCAGAAAATTGAAGCGAATGGCAAATTGCAGGAGGCTGTCCGTATTATTTATAAAGACAACGACATTCTTTACGTCAATATCAATTCTCTTCACAAGATTGCAAAGTACACAGGCAAGGATGGCAGCATCCCAAAGATAAATAAGCTGGGCAGTGATGTTTGGAATCGTTTGAAAGAAAAGGCAAAGACAAAGGTTAAAGAGATTGCCTTTGATCTTATCAAGCTGTATGCGAAAAGAAAAGCACAGCAAGGGTTCAAGCATTCGCAGGATACGTACTTGCAGACAGAGTTGGAGGCCAGCTTTATTTATGAAGACACTCCCGATCAAAGCAAGGCCACAGGGGACGTGAAAAGGGACATGGAATCCGCTTCCCCAATGGATCGGTTAGTTTGTGGCGATGTGGGCTTTGGAAAAACTGAGGTGGCGATCCGTGCCGCTTTTAAAACCTGCGTTGACGGAAAACAAGCGGCGGTATTGGTGCCTACGACAATTCTTGCGTTCCAGCATTATCAAACTTTCGGCGAAAGGCTTCGGGATTTTCCCGTAACAGTAGACTACATTAATCGCTTTAAATCATCAAAAGAAAAAAAGGAAACGCTCAAAAAATTAGAGGAAGGGAAGATTGACATCATCATTGGGACACATGCATTACTTGGGAAAGATGTTAAGTTTAAAGACCTGGGATTGTTGGTTGTGGACGAGGAACAAAAATTTGGCGTCGGTCATAAAGAGAGAATAAAGACACTGAAGACAACGGTCGATTGCCTAACATTGACAGCAACGCCAATACCGAGAACACTTCAATTTTCATTAATGGGGGCAAGGGACCTGAGCATCATCAACACACCGCCGCCAAATAGGCAGCCGATCGAAACCGAAGTGCAGGTTTACAATGAGGATATTATCCGCGACGCCATCTATTTTGAAGCGGAACGGGGCGGGCAAGTTTTTTTTGTGTACAATCGCATCAGCAGTTTGCCTGAAATTGTCAATATGATCCAGGGGCTTTGTCCCGATCTCAGTATTGGTTACGCACATGGCCAAATGGAAGGGCACGACCTGGAGAAGAGAATTCTGGATTTTATTGACCGTAAATACGATGTTCTTGTGTGCACCAATATAGTTGAGAGTGGCGTAGACATCGCTAACGTGAACACGATCATCGTAAATAATGCTCATCAATTTGGATTGAGCGACCTTCACCAGCTTCGTGGACGGGTGGGGCGTAGCAACAAAAAAGCATTTTGTTATTTGCTGGCTCCGCCGATGAGTACCTTGCCTGCAGATTCAAGAAAAAGACTGCAAACCTTAGAGCAGCATAGCGATCTAGGCAGTGGTTTCCAAATTGCGATGCGAGATCTTGATATTCGTGGAGCAGGAAATCTGCTAGGTGGAGAACAGAGTGGATTCATGGCGGAGATTGGTTTTGAAATGTATCAAAAGATTTTGGACGAAGCCATCAGGGAGTTGAAACGGACAGAGTTCAAAGAATTGTTCAAGGAAGAAATTTCCAGGCAAGATAATTTTGTCCAGGATTGCACCATCGACACTGATCTCGAGATATTAATTCCCGATGAATATGTTGAAAGCATAACCGAACGCTTATCGTTGTACACAAGATTAGATAATTCAGACACGGAACAGGACCTTCAGCAAATGCGTGAAGAGATGATAGATAGATTTGGTCCTATTCCGCCGCACGTAGAGGATCTCTTTGTTACTGTTCGCTGCAGAAAGCTAGGAGTGGAATTGGGTTTCGAACGAATACTGTTGAAGAACGATTCATTGAAATGTTACTTCATCAATAAACCGGACTCTCCTTATTTTGAATCAGAGACGTTCAAGCGCATTCTTTCTTTTATTCAAACGCAAACCAATAAGGCAAGGCTAAAGCAAGTAGGTAAATTATTTTTGCTCATCGTAGAGGACGTCAGCAGCATGAAAGATATTCATACATTCCTGAAACGCGTCAGTGAATATGTCCATGAGGCGGTTCATGCGAACGTTTAACTCGGCCGCAACGACGGCATTAGCAGCGCGAGGATAAGAATATGCAAGTCCCGATAGCGATCGGCAGCGAGGCAACAGCGGTCAGTAGAACTGTGAAAACCCGCTGCGCAATAATTTCTCCGTTCTCGCGATTCGTGCTGTCAGTCAATCTGGAGTTTGGCCTTCTGATCCCACTGACGAGGCATAAGGAGAATGTTAACCCAACCCCATGTTTCAATGTGGCTGTGTGTTTGCCTCTTGCAAAGAAGAGAGTTTCAACAACAACCGTGCTCCCTGCACAATATTACCTGCGTCTCCCCGTTTAGCATTTGCCAGCTTTTTGTGGTATTTTTATAGGTAGACTACAAGCTATGAAAGCCCATCCGCTTCCTTTGATTGCTGCTGCCCTGCTACTTTCATTAACTGCTTTATCCCAGCACGATTCATTCTATCGTTTATTTTTAAGAAGCGGCTCATTCATTCCTCAAAGGAATATTGATTCAAGCACCGCAGATCAAATCAATCGGAAGGCTTTCCAGGTGAACGGGCAATCATTCGCCATTATACAATTTGAACATATTCCCACCGATGATGATAGACAACGTTTGCTAAAGTCGGGAATCACGCTCATAAACTATATTCCTAATAACGCATACACCGCGAGCATAAAGGGAGCGGTCAATTCTTCTTTATTGCAACAAGTGAAAGCAAGAGCCATCGTTGAACTGACTCCCGAGCAAAAAATGCCATTGCTCCTTGCTAAAGGAATTATTCCTTCATGGTCCGCCAAAATACCCGGCACAATCGACGTGTGGGTTAGCTTTTTAAAGACGCTATCCGCGGAAACAGTAATAAATCAACTGCAGCAAAGAAATTTTGACGTCACATCGACTGCTTTGGAAAACTATCACGTAATCGCTTTGCGAATTCCAATGCAAAGACTAAATGAACTCGCTGCCCTTTCCTTCATTGAATATGTACAGCCAGCCCCACACGAAGATCAGCCGCTGAATAATGTTGACCGCACCGATGGACGAGCTAATATGTTGAATGCATCATCCTCTGTTGGCGGTCGCAATCTTAAAGGCGAAGGCGTCGTGATTGGAATTGGCGATAATGCGGATCCGCAATTTCATGTAGATTTTACTAATCGATTAATAGGTAGGACATATGCAGCGCCCACCGCGGAGCACGGGAAACATGTCGCCGGTATTGCAGCAGGCGCTGGAATCATGAATGAATTATATAAGGGCTACGCTCCAAAAGCCACAATCATTACCCAATATTTCGGCGGCATATGGCTCAATGCGGCCAGTTATGTTAATGACTATGGCATGGTGTTGACAAATAATTCTTATGGTGCAATCGCCGGGGATTGTTCCTATAATGGTCTTTACGACTTGTACTCCGCTTTCTTGGATCAACAGGCCTTTGATTTTCCTTACCTCGAAAACATCTTTGCTTCGGGGAACAGTGGTTTAGACAATTGCCCTCCATATCCCCCAGGGTTTAAAACGGTTTTGGGCAGTTACCAGGTTGCTAAGAATGTGTTAACGGTTGGTGCAACGGATTCGTCAGGGGCTAATGCAGGTTTCTCCAGTCGTGGACCGACCATAGACGGAAGAGTAAAGCCTGAAATTTCAACGATGGGTCAACGTGTGGTGTCCGCCGGCTTCGGCTCGTATTGGTATAATAGCGGAACAAGCATGGCAGCTCCCGGCGCTACTGGCGGATTGACATTGCTGTATCAATTATACAGGCAACGAAATGGAGGCAGCAATCCAAAAAGTGGTTTGATTAAGGCAATTGCGTGCAATAGTACTCGTGACATCGGCAACGATGGCCCGGATTTTTCTACAGGTTTTGGCTGGCTAAATCTTCAACGCGCTGCACTCACAATAGAAAATAACCGTTATTTCACCTCCAGCCTGGCGAACGGGAATGCAAACAACCATGCAATAAGCGTTCCCGCAAATACTGCGCAACTGAAAGTGATGCTTTATTGGCATGATCCACCAGCCTCATTATTGTCCAGCCAAGCCTTAGTGAACGACCTCGATCTTACTGTGCAAACTCCGTCATTTACTACTGTCTTTCCAAAAATTCTTGACACTATTCCTGCAAATATTACAGCGACTTCAACGGAAGGACCAGATCACATCAACAATATTGAACAGGTCATTATTAATAATCCCCAGCCTGGAACATACACGGCTAACATTAAAGGAACTGCAGTGACTCAAAATTCTCCACAGGAATATTTTGTCGCATATGATCTTGTTCCGGATAGCACACAATTGACCTTTCCCATCGGCGGCGAAAGTTTTTCGACAACTGATTCTGCATTGATACAATGGGACGCTTATGGCAACGCTGCCACATTCACTTTAAAATATTCCACGGATGACGGTTCAACTTGGGTAACGATTGACAACGCTATTGCTGGAAATCTGAGGCAAAAAAAATGGGTGATGCCAAACATTTCTACGGATAAAGCCCGTATACAACTCATGAACAACGTTACCGGCGCGATCAGCACAAGCAATGTGTTTACAATTTTAGGCTGGCCCAGCGTTGTGCTGGCGACTATTCAATGTGAGGGGTACATTAACATCACCTGGCAATCTATCCCTTCTGCCACCGATTACGAGGTATTTATGCAGCGTGGTGATGATATGCAGTCCGTGGCAACCATAACCGATACAACTTACTCTTTTAGTGGCTTGTCAAAAGACTCCGTGTACTGGGTAGCAGTGCGAGCAAGGCTGAATGGAAGCCCGGGCAGGAGATCAGTGGCGATATCGCGACAGCCCAATTCGGGTACTTGCGCAGGAAATATTTCTGATAATGACTTGAGAGTTGATTCACTTGTCGCTCCAGTTTCGGGACGAAAGTTTACAAGTTCTGAGCTTGGAAATTCCGTTCAAATAAAATTTCGCGTAAAGAATTTGGACGATGCACCAATTAACAATTTCGATGTGAAATATTCAGTGAATGGTACCCCCTGGATTACGGAAAATGTTTCGACGCCAATAAATGGGGGAACCATTTACACTCACAGCTTCAGCACGACATATGATTTTTCTCCGATTGGAACTTACACCATTAAAGCGGTTGTCGATAATCCTTCAGATCCCGTGAGATCAAATGATACTTTGACTGCTGTTATAAAGCAACTCAATAACCAACCAATTGATGTTACCTCCGCATTTACTGAGAATTTCGATGGCGCACCTGCACAGGAAATCAAAACTCCGCAAATCGGATTAAGTAATCTTGACCGGTTCGATTTTAACAATAGTTCAGTCTATGGGAGGCTGCGTAGTTTCGTCAATACCGGCATGGCACACTCGGGTAATGGTGCCATTACTCTCGATGTAGATCGATACATTTATCCATCATCCTCCACTAACTATTTACTTGGAACCTTTAACCTCGCGAACTATAACGCCAATACGGATGATATTCGGTTAGATTTCTTTTACAACAATCATGGTCAGACCCCGAACGCCGCGAATTCGGTTTGGATTAGAGGAAATGAAAGTTCACCATGGGTGGCGGTATATGATCTTTTCGCGAATCAGAATGACCCCGGTGTTTACAAAAAAACAACTAGTATCGAGTTGTCGGATTTGTTGGTGAGTGCGGGACAGAACTTTGGTACATCATGTCAGATTCGGTGGGGACAAGGCGGGTCGTTGCCTGCCGCCGATCTCGAGGATGCAGCCGGGTATACGTTTGATGATATTCATTTGTATAAGGTGATTGACGACATACAAATGATTAGCATCGACACACCGATAGTAAGCAGTTGTGGGTTGAATTCGACAACACCTGTGAAAGTCACCGTGCGCAATAGCGTCAACATCACTGTTTCGTCAATACCGGTCAAGTTCAGAATAGATGGTGGGGCGGTGATATCAGAAACAATCGCGTCAATCGGGGGCAACGCAACGATACCATATACATTCTCCGCAACCGCTAACTTGTCAACATTTGGATCACATACCATCCAGGTTTGGGTTGACTATCCCACAGACAGCTATCGGCAAAATGACACAGCGAGTATCACAATTGTGAATTCTCCTGTTATTTCTTCGCTGCCGTACCTCGAGAATTTTGAGAGTGGAAGCGGCTCGTGGTATTCGGAGGGCGTAAAAAATTCCTGGGAATATGGCACGCCCTTATCCAACAAAATAAATTCCGCAGCAAGTGGTAGTAAAGCATGGAAGACGAGACTTACCGGGAACTATAACGACTTGGAACTTTCTTACTTGTACTCTCCATGCTTTGACATCAGCGGCATGACGAATCCAACATTGAGCTTTAGCGTGGCCCTTGACCTCGAAGATTGTGGCGGCACACTTTGTGATGGAGCATGGGTTGAATATTCTGTCGATGGACGTATTTGGAGCAAGTTGGGCGCATATGGAACAGGCACCAACTGGTACAACAAAAATTACTCGGGCAACCAATTGTGGAGCGTGGAGAATTATACACGCTGGCACGTCGCCACCACCCCGTTGCCCACCGGAATATCGAGATTGCGTCTCAGGTTCGTGATGAATTCGGATCCGGGTGTGAATAGAGAGGGCATTGCTCTTGATGATATTCATATTTACGACAACACCATGGGCATATATGCCGGAGGCACGATGACTTCACCTGTCAATCAGAATATTTCCAGTGGAAATTCATGGATTGATTTTACTTCTGGTGGTAGACTACTTGCCTCAGTGCAACCAAACGGGCAGAACTTGGGCAGCACCGATGTACAAGCATATGTCAATACGGGGCCGGTTAGAATAGATTCCAACCAATATTACCACGACAGGAACATTACAATTAAGCCTGCCAACTATGATCTATCCGATTCGGCTACAGTTCGCTTTTATTTTCTTGATTCAGAAACTGAACAATTGATAAAGGCGTCTGGGTGCGGCACTTGTTCAAAACCGTCGAGTGCCTACGAGCTGGGCGTTGCAAAATATAGTGACGGCATTGACTCGCTTGAGAATGGCACAATAGGCGATAATTCAGAAGGAGGCTGGTCATTCATTCCCTACTACAATGCAACGAAAGTGCCTTTTGACAAAGGATATTATGCCGAGTATAAAGTGAAAAGTTTTTCGGAATTCTGGTTAAAGAAAGAAGCTTTTAACAGGGCGGGAACTCCGCCAGTGGAATTTGATTTCTTTAAGGCGACGAAACAGCCGAACAATGATGTGCTTTTGGAGTGGATTACAAAGACGGGAGGAAACGTGACTCGATTTGAAATCGAAGTTGCAAAAGGAAATAGGAACTACCAGCTGGACAATTTTATCAAAATCGGTGAGGTGGCGGGTAAGCAAAGTGTTCCTCAACCGCAGTCATACAACTTTACCGATGCAGAGTCAGCGAAAAGCGGCGTGAGGTACTATCGTCTTAAGGTCATATATGGAGATGGCAGCTTTAGTTATTCAGTAATTAAACCTGTTGTGTTTAGCAGTGAGTTTGAGATGCAAGTGTATCCAAATCCTTCCAGTGGCATTTTTAACTTCCTTTGCCAGCAAAATGAAGGCGAGGTGTTAAGCATTAGGATTTACGATATGGCGGGTCAACTTGTGAAGCAGCAACAAGCTATTGCAACAGGCTTCGTTCAGAAAGTGATAGTTGATTTGCAAAGCCCAGGTTTTGCAGGTGGAGTGTACCTGATGGCAGTAGACGGGCACAAAAGAGAAACCTTCAAACTGGTAAAAAAATAAAAGGTGTCTCCCGACACCTCTAAACATCATACGCACGTTTTCTACCAACCTTGCTTCGCAATGCCAGCCTTTATTGCCGCCATTGCCTTTTCTTCATTTACCAGGGTCGTCAGTTTATTTCCCTTGCCATCGTGACCCTGTACCATATAGGCGCCTTTGGCTGTTTTGGTGATCACCGCATCCTGGATAGGAACGCCTTTTTCTTTGGTCTTTACATTGTACGCTGTTAATTGAACATCTGCCATGGTAAAAGATTTTTTTTCGATTAGTTCCAAAGGTCCAAGCAGGCTCCTTCGGAGAATTTTCTGGGATAATACCTGAAATTACAGCTTTTGCAGGTTTTGATGACCACAAATTTTTAACAGGAAAAACTCTTATGCCGTAAACCTTTCGAGCAAAGGCATTTAAAAAGGCAAATTTTTGATAATGAATCTGACAATTGTCGCGAACGCCAGCAACTCGGGCTTCACGTTACACGTCGAGCTTTGCATACTTCGCATGGCTCTCGATGAAATCACGACGTGGAGCTACTTCATCTCCCATGAGCATACTAAAGACGCGATCAGCTTCAGCGGCGCTTTCAATCGTGACCTGTTTTAAGGTTCTTGTGGAAGGGTTCATCGTAGTTTCCCAAAGCTGATCCGCGTTCATTTCACCGAGGCCTTTGTAACGCTGAACGCCTACAGAGTCGTCTTTGCCACCGCCAATTTTTTCAATCAACATTTTTCGCTGTTCCTCATTCCACGCGTAAGCTTGCTCCTTTCCTTTTTTGACGAGGTAGAGAGGGGGTTGCGCAATGTATACATATCCTTGCTCAACTAGTTCTTTCATGTATCGATAAATGAACGTGAGTATCAATGTCGCAATGTGGCTTCCGTCCACATCAGCATCCGTCATGATAATAAGCTTATGATATCGAAGTTTATTCAGGTTTAGAGCCTTTGGGTCCTCGGGTGTGCCTACGGTAACCCCTAAGGCGGTGTACATATTCCTAATCTCTTCATTTTCGTAAATCTTGTGCTCCATCGCTTTTTCTACGTTTAAAATTTTTCCGCGCAATGGAAGGATGGCCTGGAAGCTTCTGTCACGACCTTGCTTTGCGGTGCCACCAGCACTATCGCCCTCGACCAAAAACAATTCGCAGCGCTCTGGATCGCGATCGGAACAATCTGCCAACTTTCCCGGTAGTCCGCCCCCACTCAACACTGATTTACGTTGAACGAGTTCCCTCGCCTTTCTTGCTGCTGCCCGAGCCTGTGCCGCAAGAATCACTTTGTTTATGATATTCTTTGCCTCTCTCGGATTTTCCTCGAGGTATGCTTCCAACACTTTTGAAACCGTGGAATCCACAACTCCCATCACTTCGCTGTTGCCAAGCTTTGTTTTGGTTTGGCCTTCGAACTGTGGCTCGGGAACCTTCACGGAAATTATTGCACTTAAACCTTCACGGAAATCATCGCCTTCAATTTCAACCTTGGCTTTTTCGAACATGCCTTCCTTATCGCCATAGCTTTTGAAAACTCTTGTCAGTGCACGGCGAAAACCTGATACGTGTGTGCCGCCCTCAATCGTGTTAATATTGTTAACGTATGAATAAATATGCTCGCTATACCCGTCGTTATACACCAGGGCTACTTCTACAGCCACGTTCGTGACATCGTCCTTGCCGTCAACAAAGATGATTTTAGGAATGAGCGGATTTCGACCTGCGTTGGTGTCCAGCATCTCAACAAATTCCACAATACCGCCCTCGCTGTAAAACGACTTTGAATATGCAATGTTTTCGTCTTCTTTCTCTCGGAGGTCATTTAACGTGATGCGAACGCCTTTATTCAAAAACGCGAGTTCTCTAAGACGCCCTTCGAGGATATCTTTTTTGAAAATCGTGGCAGTGAAAATAGAATCGTCGGGCCAAAAGTGAATAGTCGTTCCGGTCATTTCGCTTTCGCCGATTGCACGCACATCATATTGAGGAATGCCGATCTTATATTCCTGTTCAAAAATTTTTCCTTCCCGATAAACCAACACATGAAGTTTCTTGCTAAGTGCATTTACGCAGCTCACTCCTACACCATGCAATCCCCCCGAAACCTTGTAAGAGTCCTTGTCAAACTTACCACCAGCATGCAACACGGTCATCACAATTTCTAAAGCGCTGCGCTTTTCTTTTGCCATCATGCCCGTCGGGATACCACGACCATCATCCTGGACAGAGATCGAGTTATCCTCGTGGATGTTGACAATAATGTTTTTACAATACCCTACTAAAGCCTCATCAATGGAATTATCTATGACTTCATAAACCAGGTGATGCAAGCCCTTTTCACTGATGTCACCAATATACATGGCGGGACGTCTGCGAACTGCTTCTAAACCTTCTAAAACCTGGATACTTTCTGCACCATAACCATTGCTGGCTTGTACTTTTTCTGCGTTTAGTTCTACATTCATAAAAGGGGGGAAAATCCTCTCGTTTTTATCAAAAAAACATGACCTGCAAATGTACAAAATATAAGGGGGTTAAGCCGCTTTTTTAGCTAAGAATTATCAAGGTTTTTTGATTTTTTTCTTCTTTATTCCTTACCAAAAAAAAGGTTGAAACACCGTGTTTCAACAAACGATTTTTTTGCACTTTTTTGGGCTTCAGCGCCTCATTTTTTTACAATTTGAGCGACCATTACAGCCTCCGTGCAAACCTTTCCTCCGGAATAAACAGTGCCTCTCATTTCTACAATTCCACGCCGCATTGGTGAGAGGAGTTCCATCTTTAGCAACAATGTATCCCCGGGTCTGACGATGTTCTTGAACTTGCAATTATCTATCTTCAAAAAATACGTGTCGTATTGACCTTCTCCCGCGATGTCAATCGCAAATATCCCTCCTGTTTGTGCCAATGCCTCTACTTGCAGCACACCAGGCATTACCGGGTTACCCGGGAAGTGGCCCTGGAAAAACCATTCATTGTAAGTGACATTTTTCACTCCCACAATATGCTTTTCACTTACCTCAATAATCTTATCCACGAGCAAGAATGGGAAACGATGTGGCAACTTGCTCTCGATATATTGCAGATCATAGATCGGTGGTTTAGACGGATCATAACAAGGAATCGATACCGCGTTCCTGTTTTTTTTGATGTATTGTTTGATCTTCTTCGCGAACTCCACGTTGCTACTATGCCCTGGCCGGTTTGCGATAATCCTTGCTTTAACCGGGTAGCCGACAAGTGCGAGATCACCAACTACATCCAGTAACTTGTGGCGTGCAGGCTCATTAGGGAATCGCAATTCAATATTGTTTAAGTAACCCTCACTCTTTACTTCTATCTTTTCCTTTCCAAAAACTTTTGCCAGCCGGGTCATTTCCTTATTGTCAACCGGTTTGTCGACCACAACGATTGCATTGTTTACATCACCGCCTTTTATAAGGTTGTTGTCCAAAAGCATTTCCAATTCGTGCAGAAAGCAAAATGTTCGGCAGGGAGCAATTTGGTTTTTGAATTCATGAATATGCTTTAGCCCTGCGTGCTGCGTTCCAAGTACGGGAGAGTTAAAATCGATTAATGTGGTCACTGAGTACTCATCTGCTGGCATCGCTAAGAGCTCCACATTTTTTCTTTCGTCTTTGTATGATATGTTCTGATCAAGAGTGAACCAAAACTTTTCAGCATCCTGCTCTTCAACGCCAGCCTTTTCAATAATTTCTACAAATGGTTCTGAGCTACCGTCCATGATAGGTACTTCGGGCCCATTCAATGAAATCAGCACGTTGTCAATGCCCATACCAACAAGAGCCGCCAATACGTGCTCGACCGTGTTTATCTTCATCCCGTTGCTTTCTAAAGTTGTCCCGCGGCTCGTATCTGTCACGAGGTCGCAATCAGCCTTGATAACTGGCTCGCCAGGAAGGTCTACGCGTTGGAATTGAATCCCGAAATTGGGAACGGCCGGCTTGAGTATCATGTCCACCATCACGCCAGTGTGAATACCGGTGCCCGAAATTTGAACTTCGGATTGTAGAGTATGTTGTTTGTCAGGATTAAAGCCAGTAGCCATGTTCTCTGTAATATAAGCGTTCTTTTTTGTTTCCGTTATCATGCAAACAAAGATAGGAGAAGTCTGTTTAAATCAATAGTCATTGCGTGAGTGATCGCGTCGACTTTGTAGTCGGAATGGGTTTAGCAAGGTTTGTTGTGCGTTACACATTCTCGCCCATCAATTGCCTTACTAACGTTTCTAATTCTTTTACTCTTCTTTCCAGTTCAGGGAGATTGCGGCTTAGCGCCTGGCTGCGGAGTGCCGCAGTATAATCATGAGCTGGTGAACCGGTGACTGCTTTGCCCGGATCGATGGATTTGCTTACGCCGCTCTGGCCGTTTATTTTAGCGCCATCGCCAATTTGCAAGTGGCCAGCAATTCCAGCTTGCCCGCCGATCATAACGCCCTTACCGATCTTTGTACTGCCACTCACACCGACCTGCGCAGCAATTACAGAGCTGTTGCCCACTTCAACGTTGTGTGCAATTTGAATTAGGTTGTCGAGTTTAGCACCCGCTTTTATGACCGTGGAACCGATCGTTGCTCTATCTATCGTAGTGTTGGCTCCAAGCTCCACATCATCTTCAATGATCACGTTTCCCATCTGCGGAACTTTCTTGAAACTTCCGTCCCCTTGTGGTGCAAATCCAAAACCGTCACTTCCAATCACAGTACCTGCATGAATGATCACACGATCTCCAATTAGGCAGTCCTTGTAGATCTTGACACCAGGATGAATGATCGAGCCGTTTCCGATTTGCACATTATCTCCGACAAAAACGTTCGGAAAAACTTTCGTGTCGCTACCCACCTTTACATTTTCTCCTAAATACGCGAACGCACCGATGAAAACATTTTCTCCGTAGGTCGCGGTTTTTGAAATATAGCAAGGTTGCTGGATGCCCTTTATTTGCTGCGTCACCATTTCCTGGTATTTAGACAAAAGAGCGGCGAATGCTGAGTAAGCGTCGGGGACGCGAATCAAAGTTGCTTTTACCGGGTGCTTCAGACTTAACGTGTCGTTGACAATAATCAACGAAGCCTGAGTGTTGTACAAGTAATCCTCGTATTTAGGGTTTGCAAGAAATGTGAGCTGTCCTGCTGTTGCCTCTTCAATTTTTCCAAAAGATGAAACCTCCACATTTGCATCACCTTGAATTCGACCATTTACAATCAGCGCTATTTGGGAGGCGGAGAAGTTCATGAATAAGCTTTGAGCTGCGAGCTTTTAGCTGTGAGCTTTTTGCCGCGTCGCTCGCAGCTGGCAGCTCATGGCTCGAAGCTATCTCAGGTAACAAATGTAATATTTTTTGACAGGCCCGGCCAATTGCTGATGAATAAGCGCATTATCGATCTGAGAAATATCTCGAATGCTTCCATCTTTGAACAAAATGTTTATTCTCTCATCACTGGGATCATAGGTCGTGCTGACCGCTTCACCTGTGAAAACAAAATAACCTGCGTCTTCATCGCTGATCGCTAACCGTCGAGCTACTTCACATTTCTTTTCAGTGATAATTTTTTCTTCAAAGGGCTCAGCCTGCAATCTTATTTTGAACAGCTTCCTGTCAACCAAACAACGGGAGAGCGTCGACAAAATTTTATCCGGGTGCTTGCTCCAATTTTTGATCGTGGACATTACGTCGTAATCGTCCAGATTACAGAAGACGTCCAGGTGATCTTTGATGGATTTGACTCCGTCAGCATTATGTAAGAAGAAATCCAATGCCTCCGTAGCTGCCGCGGTTGATACGCCGGAACTCAGCAATTGTTTCGCGCGACGGATGATTTTTACCAACAGCATCTCCGCACTCATGACCGCTTTGTGCAGATAAACCTGCCAATACATTAATCTCCGTGCCACCAGGAATTTTTCTATTGAATAAATTCCCTTTTCTTCAATCATCAACTCATCATTTTTTACGACAAGCATTTTCAAAATCCGGTCGTAGCTGATCACGCCTTCGGCCACGCCGGTAAAAAAACTATCTCTCGACAGGTAATCCATCCTATCTACGTCCAGTTGTCCCGAAACGAGTTGATGAAAAAAATGCTTGGGATATTCATTCCTGAAAATATCGATCGCTGTTTGCAGCTGTCCTCCGTATTCCTCGTTCATCGTTTGCATGATGAGCAATGAAATATCTTCATGGCTGATGCCGTGGATGAGTTCATTTTCCAACGCATGGGAATAGGGACCGTGCCCAATATCATGAAGAAGAATAGCAATCTTCGCTCCGAGTTCTTCTTCTGGTGTAATAGTTGTTCCCTTATTTTTCAATTCGCCCAGTGCGCAGGTCATGAGGTGGAATGCACCAAGCGAATGGTGTAAACGGGAATGCACAGCACCCGGATAGACCAGGTGAGCAAAAGCCATCTGGTGAATGCGGCGAAGACGCTGATAATAAGGATGAGCAATGATGCTGAGTATGAGCGGATGGTCGAGCGTGATAAAACCATACACCGGATCGTTGATGATTTTGCGCACAAACGACATTGCTGTTGTGTTTTTGTTAAAGCCCTTTTGATGGGAAGCGCCAAAACTACAATAGCTGGGTTTAATAATCTAAATTTGATCGCGGATTACACGATTACACGAATTGCGCGGATTAGTTGGATTTCGCCGAATGTGATCATAGCTGTGAAGAAATAGATGCGAATTGTGGTTGTTCAGTAGAGTTCTGAACGCTGAAGTGAGTGACACAACAGGCGTTGAATTGAATTGTGAAGCCCGTGCAATAACAAATTTGTTCTTGAATTGTGACCGGATCTAAAACCATAAACCTGGAATAGACATGGCAACTCCAAAAATTCTTTGGGTGGACGACGAGATTGAAAGTTTGCAATCGCAGAAATTGTTCTTAGAAGGAAAGGGTTACGAGGTGCAGACATTTACCAACGGGTTTGATGCAATCGACTTTGTTAAGGAAAACCCCGTGGATGTTGTGCTGATTGACGAAACGATGCCCGGCATCACTGGCCTTGAAACACTCGCAAAGATCAAAGAGGTAAACGGCTCTCTACCCGTGGTGCTCATCACCAAAAATGAAACGGAGAACCTGATGGATGAGGCCATTGGTAGCCAGATTAGCGATTACCTTATTAAGCCCGTTAATCCCAACCAGGTTTGGTTGAGCTTAAAAAAGATTATTGATAACCGCAGACTGGTTGCGGAAAAAACGACCACTGCATATCAGCAGCAGTTTCGGAACTTATTCATGGCACTGAACAGTAATCCCGATTACAACGAGTGGATGGATATCTACAAAAAGCTTGTCTATTGGGAGCTGGAAATGCAAAAAAGCGATTCCCCGGAAATGCAGGAAGTGCTTCAGCAACAGAAGAGCGAGGCGAACACGGAATTCTTCAAGTTTGTTTCCAAGAACTATTCTTCGTGGGTCAATCCACGAAGTGGAACCGGCCCCGTGATGAGCCACACGATCTTTCAATTTAAAGTGCTGCCACACATAGAAAAGGGTGCGCCATTGTTTTTTGTGCTGATCGACAATCTTCGCTTTGACCAATGGAAGGCAATACAACCCACATTTGCCGAAAGCTTTCGGATACTAGAAGAAGACACTTTCTATAGCATTCTGCCAACAGCGACCCAATATGCCAGGAACGCTATTTTCTCCGGCATGCTTCCTGTCGAAATTGAAAAGCGATTTCCATCGGAATGGAAGAATGACGATGAGCAGGGAGGAAAGAATTTGCACGAAGAAGCGTTTTTCAAAGCGCAATTGAAGAAACTGGGCAAAGACAATCTTCGCTATTCTTACACTAAGGTTTTAAATAACCAGGCTGGCCTCGATCTCGTAAATAATATTCATAACCTCCTGAACAATGATATTAACGTAATCGTGTACAATTTCGTGGACATGTTGAGTCACGCAAGAACGGAAATGGAGGTGTTGAAAGAATTAGCTGGCGACGAGATGAGCTATCGAAGCATCACCGCATCATGGTTCGAACACTCGCCTTTGCACCAGGCACTGAAAAAAATAGCAGATAAGAATATCAAGATCGTTTTGGCAACAGATCACGGCAGTATAAGGGTTAAAACGCCGTATAAGGTAGTTGGGGACAAACAAACCACAACCAATCTTCGATATAAACATGGTCGAAACCTGGCTTATGAACCCAAGGAGGTTCTGGCATTTCGCGATCCTCGTGAAGCAGGACTACCTGTACCAACAGTAAATTCATCGTTCATTTTTGCACGGGAAGACGGGTATCTATGTTATCCCAACAATTACAATTACTACGTGAATTATTACCGAAACACTTTTCAGCATGGAGGAGTGAGTTTGGAAGAAATGATTGTACCAGTGATAAAGATGCAGAGTAAATGAGTCGCAAGTCGACATGCGATAGCGAAAAGGCATGTGGATAATTTAAGATAATGTCGAATCGAGGACTATCTATTTTTGATTCTTAAGTTTGAATCAAATGAAGTACACACAAGCAACTTTAGACAAATTGGAAAAGATTGTAGAAGAGGCAGGTTACGTCACAAGATACGAGCGCGGCACATTCCAAAGCGGTTACTGTATTCTCGAGCAAAAAAAGGTGGTTGTGCTAAACAGATTTCTTCAAACTGAAGGCCGTATTAACACTCTTATCGACTTGATTCCTCAATTGGACGTTCAAGCGGCCTTGCTCTCGGACGAATCAAAGAAACTGTTCACGGATATCTCTTCGAAATTTCAACCAAAATCTGCGGAGTAATCGCCCAGCTCCACCGGGCCTATGCTTTAGATTTAAATCCGTAATGCGAAGCCCTTTTCGGATTTCAAAATTCGGATTTCGGATTTTCTTACTTCCTCTTCGTATTTTTATTTGTGACTTATCCTTCTTTGAAGATAACCTTTCTTGGCACCGGCACCAGCAGTGGCGTTCCAATGATAGCTTGCGATTGTGCGGTTTGTACGTCCACTGATAAAAAAGACAAGCGACTGCGTCCAAGTATTATGGTGCAGTCCGAGAAAACCACTATAGTAGTAGATACTACGCCGGATTTTAGGTACCAAATGCTCAGGGAAAAAGTAAAGAAAGTCGATGCAATTCTGTTCACCCACCCCCACAAGGATCATATTGCAGGCTTAGACGACGTAAGAGCATTCAATTTTTTTAACAAGAGAAAAATGGATGTCTACGCCAATTCGCTTACTGAAGAAGCGTTAAAAAGGGAATTTGGTTATGCCTTTGCCGATAAAAAATACCCCGGTGTTCCCGATATCGATCTCAATACAATTACCCTGGATCCGTTTTCAATTGGCGATATTTTCATCATTCCTATCCAGGTGTGGCATCTAAAAATGCCTGTACTCGGATTTCGATTTGGAAAATTTACCTATGTTACTGATGCCAACCGAATAGACGAAGAGGAGAAACAAAAGATCAG
>AR_comb_assmDRAFT_10003266_pt1 | contig 24546 bp, 14 predicted proteins | sample ArasoioldDNA_FD_10543 | JGI IMG/M metagenome (IMG submission 10543) | reverse complement strand
TTTGACTCCCATTCACATAAAAAGAGTTTACATAAGAATCAGGACAGTTCAGCTGTGTATCTGTTACCATCCCGGAGACATCTATATGAGTGGCATCGGAACCCTCAATACTGTTAAAATATTTTACCTTATTTTTATCTTGTTGTAAGCATAAGAAATTGCCAAAGCCACCTCTGAAGTCCATATTAGTATTTAGCACAGTAATCGTATTTCCTTTTTTAGCAGAATCTAAGTACACCCCTACATCAGCCGGGTCAAAAGGCAAAATAACATTTTTTTTAGTAAAGGCCGATAAATCACCCTCCACAAAGCTGCTATATTTGAGTTTTGACAAAGCAAGGGCAGTAAGAGAATAATAATATGTATTTTGTGGGCTGATAGTGTCAGATTTCGCAGCCGAGTCCTGTACTTTACCTATTATAATCGGCTCAAATTGGGAAATGGCATTGAAACTGTCTATCCCAACGCTAGAGATACTGTCGCTGGGGAACGGTTTGTAAAGCCTTACTTTAAGTGCATCATTCAAAAATATGTTAATTCTGCCATTCATCATGTCTACAACCTTCAAAGTGTACCATTTTGCTCCCTCATCGCTTGAGGATTGTGATTCTGCTAGAACTGGTGATTGTGATGCCAATTCTTTTCCCATCGGAGTGGAAACGGAGATCCCTCTATCAGGTCTTATGAAGACCTGATACTTTTTATCTCCGTACTTCCAGACTATACCAGCATGAGTGTCTCCTTTATTATCGCCAATTATTCTGAATTTGCCTTCAATGTAATTTATCCCGTCTTGGGTCATATTGGACCAATGAGTTGTGCTACCGTTTAGAGTTACAATTCTATCCTTATCCAGGGATCCGCCCAAGTCTTTGAAATCTGTACCGTAATCCAATGTCACATTTGAAATAAGAGAAGGTATGCTATAATTGTAAAGTGACCTTGGAGAGATGAGGGCCGTATCTCCTGCATCAGATGGTGGTGTTAAGTGCGGTACGGATAATGCTAAATTATATTTATCTTCATACGCCCTTTGAAAGTTATCTAAAATAAATTTAAGACTATCTGATAGGCCGTTATTATATACATACTTCTTCTGCAATACTATAAACTTGGTATTGGTGTAGTCTAAAAGATTGTACAGGCCCTCCAGGCTCGATTCTTGTAAAGTAGATCGACTCATAACGAGTTTTGTGATAGGCACGCCTACAAATGACTGTATTTGCGAAAAAATCCCTCCAGTGTCAGCTTCTAGTTTTTGCTCCGGAACCGCTATGTTATCAATTTTAGGATTTATATTTAAACGTAGAAAATTTATTAAATTAAGATCATATCTGGATGGAAAAAATCTCTTTCCATGTATGTTGTTGAATTCTGGTGTAGGATGTTGCAATCCCAGAGCAGTGTAGCTAATATACATAAGTATCGAAAGACTACTTGAAACAACGATTAGGCTTATTAATAATCCACTTAGAATTGGTTTCTTTTTCTCATGTATTGAAAGAAGAATTTTGTAAATCAGTAAAGAGGCAAATCCAACCATGGCGACCATTATATATTTGTTCAACCGTTGTTCGTCATAGTTTGAACCAGCAGCAAAAGCAACAATGGCAAGTATTCCAAAAACAATTACTTCTTTTTCAAATCTCCTAAAGATAAGAGAAAGAACATATGCAAAACCTAGGAGGCCCACAACTCCCAATCTTAGTGGATAAAAATGCCAAGGGACTGTTTGGAATTCATTAGTATGGATACGTATGTCGAACGACCCTAATTGGTTGCCCCACACGATAAAAGATAGTATGTATAAGTATGAAACTAGAGAAACAACCGAGACACCGAGGATAAATTTAATTAACTTTTTGTCGAATTTTTTGCCTAATTCTTTTGGTAGCCTTATTGGAAGACGTCTGTATATGATTTTTGAGGAATAAAGGGACCACCCTACAATGATTAGTGTAAAATAAATTGCAATAAGTGGAACTCCTAACCTGTATTGGTTTATGTAAATGTCGTCAGGCGAGAAAACTGCAACAAGTAAAATGATTGAAAATCCTAACAAAGCTCCAATAAAAAAATAATTACCTAGATCACGTTCAAAGATTAAATTCAAAATAATAGCGACGATAACGAATAGACCAAATTCCTGATGAAACAGATAAACTAAAAAGATTATTGCTATGATTGAAGCGTAGCGTAAGTTAGGCATTTTTTCTTTGAGCAAACCTAATAGAACAAATCCTGCAGGCAGAGAAATTATTATGAGACTGGTAGTTATATCCGGGTGGGCTACATTTATGAATGAGTTAGGAACTGATATGTCGAAAGTTTTGATGGCTGCTAAATGAAAGATATTCATCGCAGTAACAGGTGTCAGTCCACTATAATCATGAGCCGACAAATTAAGTAAGTAAACCCAGCCAAACCCAGAACTTAGCGTAAATAGCACAGTGGCTAGCAAAGCTGCCCTCTTTTTGGTTGGAATCCATTTTAGAAAGAAATAGTAAAATGCAATTATTGGTATAAAATTAAGAAAATTTAAGGAAACATATGCATTGACTGTAGGAACTCCTGATAATTCAAAAAAACCAGCCAAAAATGAAGAAAAAAGTGGAGGATAGTATACACTTAAACCTAAAAGCGAATAATCTCTATATGTGTTCATCAGAATATCAAGAGCCATCCCGTGGTGAACCCACTGGTCTCCTATTATTATGCCGCTATAGAGATAGTATGTGGAAATAACTACCAAACTAAAAAGTCCTGTAAAAACAATTAATTCTGCAGTCCTTGATTTTATCAATTCCCAAATAAACGATACATCCGGGCGGCGGACATCATGGGATTGTGCAACATATCGTTTTTCTAGGATTTTGATATAGACAAATAGGCATAAAATTACTAAATTGATTGTCCCAAATATGATATTGAAATTAGAAAAGGGAATACCAATTGATGCTATAATATACGCCGTTAATCCAGTTATTACTATGCTAGTTATATATGAAAGCAGGATTAAAGGTAAGTACCCTAACTTTGATTTACTGCCTAGGATACTGATAACCAGAGCATAACCTGGAATAAAAACGGAAATTCCGATCGCAAATCCTAGCTTGACAAGATCTAGCCCTGTAAATTTCTGCCATGAAACAAAGACCTGTGGATTACCTTGTGATAGGAATGTAAAAATTATTGCCAGTAGGTATATAGCAATGAAAAAAAAATTCATTATTGACCTATCTGAACTAGTTTGATTTCTGCTGTTCTTACATTGAGAACCATCGTGATCTTTACTATAGTAAGAGCACAGCCCAAATATAACTACGGAAATTAATATGGAAAGCGGAACGCTCATCCTTAACGGTGTGAGCAGGCTTGAAAGAACGAAGTATATAAATAATCCTGATAGTATGGGACCTACTAGCGTCAACAAGAATCCACGTGTACGACTAGACGAAGATAATGAGAACAACAGTATTATCTTTGATTTTATTGGAGTACTATTTTTGTAATTATCATTAATGGCCATTTTATCTTTCCTGATAAAATAATATCTATGATTTCAAAATCTTTGGAACTCATCGCACGTGTTAATCTTAACATCACTAGGTAAGACATGAATGCAGCTGGCAAACTAACTAATAAACTATAGGGATTAGGCAAAATTGAATTTAAAGTGAACACTGTCAACGCTACTACAAGGGAACCAACTAGGCTTATTTTCAATGCCTTTTTATCATAAGGTAATCCTGAAATTTGTTTCAACCTATATGCAGGTATTATCATCATAATCGCATAAGCAGAGCTCCTTGCTAGAGATGCACCTATAGCACCAATAACGGGTATTGAAAAGACTGATATAATTAGTTGTACTGATACGGCGCATAAGGTGGATACGAAAAAAATACGAGTGCATCCTACCGATTTTAAGAAATTGTTAAAGACAGTACCAATAGATGTTAGCGTAATACCGAGGACAATTATCATCGAAGGAAGAATTGATTCAATATATCTTTCACCAAAGATTCCTGTAATTATAGCAGGACAAGAGGCAAATGATGCAAATCCCAAGGGGAGATAGATCAAAAGTAGGTATCTTGAAACAACTCTTGACGTATTTTTCAATGTTTCAATATCCGTCTTGCCATATAAATGTGAGAAGAAGGGCAGAAGAGTTTGTTCAAGTGATGTCAGTATCATCAAAAGTACCGTTCCTATAAGAACTGCTATACTATATATTCCTGCTATAGATAGCGTTGATAAAATAAGTACTATATAATAATCTATATTCGTCGATAGAAAAGTTAGTATCGATGAGCCATAAAGAGGAAAAGAATACTTGAGCAAGGTTTTCATTATTCTCTGTTGACTTATCTTGAAGATCGGAGTTCTTAAAATATAAGTAAATGCTAGTAGAGATATAGTGTCTCCTATAATATATCCAATAATAATACCACTGATACCAAAACCAGCTATCAATAATATAACCGAGAGACCTGTTTTTACTAAGGCACTAGAAATGGAAACGGTAGCGATTTTCTTGAATTCATGCAAAGAATAGAGAATACTAATTGAGAAACTCGTCATACTGAGCAAAAAGATATCTATAGATGCAAGTTGAATAAATTGAGCGTATTCTGCTATGTGGAACAAAAGGGAGGCAATCGATGATGCAAAAATATATGTTAAAACGGAAATTGCAACAGATGAGAGCAATCCTATTCTAAAGATTACTATGCTGACATCTCTTGCTATGTCTTGTTTCTCCGCCCCAAAGTAATAGGACATGAATCTAGTGGCTGCATTTGTTAATCCTAAACCTGCAAGAATCACACCCATGTTTATCAGCAGTTGTATAGCATTTATCAGTCCAACTTGAGATAAACTTGGAAAAAATCTGGCAATAAATATGAAAAAAACGGCACCACAAGCGCTGGTCAGTATAGTTGATACTAAGAGAAATAATGTACCTTGCGCTGCCTTGTATGGCAATATGTCATCAGCTTTACCGGCCACTCTGTCCTCCTTCTTAATACTTGAATATTATCATTACTGTTTTTGAGCAATAATGTAATTGATAATTCGAAACGTGAAAGAATCTTTTAATATTCAGGTTCATGATTGTTAAGCCATTCAGAATTCATTTTAAGAGCACGTTCTTATCAAAATTGACACTACTCTATCCTTTAGGTTTGTGACTTGTGAGATCTTGTTTACTAGAGAATTTTTTACATCTGAAATTTTTTATCATGTTCGTGAGGATATCCGGTACAGAACAGACACTCTGTTATTGACTGTTTTGCACTAATTTATTTTTCTATACTATATTTAGAACCTTGTACATGATTGGTGAAATACAACATTGTCGCTTTAGAACGACCTAGCCTCCCAATATTGTACATATAAACTAAAATATCTAGCACTGAAGTTTTAAGCATGCTTTTCATTATTTCTGAATCCTGTGTTTTTCTCATGCTCTGGACGTATCGTCTTTTAGATCTAATATTGCTACTGTTTGATAGTAACCAATAGAATGCCATGAGCCTATTTTTTATATTCATAAATTTATTTTCTCTTCTCATTATAAATTGCTCTAATATGAATAAACCCGTGATAAGTGAAATAAAATGTGGAATTATGGCAAATTTGATCAGGTGGGTTCTATTATAGTTTTTTAACATTGTCATCATGATATTTTTTGTCCCGTGCATGCTATTGACCTTCCCGGCGTTTTCTGATGATATACCGGCTCCCTTGTGATACACTATTGATTTCGGTACAAATGTTACACGCTTACCATAAAGTTTAACCCTCCAGCAAAAATCAATATCCTCAAAGCTCAAAAAATAATCATCATCAAAAAGACCAATTTCTTGTACTATTTGTTTTCTTGTTATAACCGCTGCACCTCTTGCGCTGAAGATATCTTGAATGTTATCATACTGGCCGGAGTCCTTTTCAATCCAATCACCACCCCGTCTAAAAGAAAATCCGTAAAAATCAAGATAATCCCCCGCAGAGTCAAATAAAGACTTGTCATCTAGAGATAAAAGTTTTGCCTGAGCTGCACCAATAGTTAAATCAGATTGCATTACAGAAATTAACTCTCCGAGCCATTTGGTGTCTACTTCTGTATCTACATTAAGTAAAACAATGTACTCTCCTTTTGCATAATTAACACCTAGATTGTTACCTGAAGCAAAACCAAGGTTTTTGCTATTTCTGATAAGTTTTATTCTATCATCATGAAATTCGCTTTTAACAATATCGAAACTGTCATCAGTCGAATTGTTATCTATGATAACCAGCTCAAAATTATAATACTCAGACTTTAGGACACTTTCAACGCACCGTCTAATGTAATTTTTCCCATTATAGTTCAGAATTATAATTGAAACATACGGTAATAAAGTAACGTCCATGATTGTGTGTTTGTATTGTATTATATAACTATAGATGAGATTTAACTTTGAATTAGATATTTAATATCACTATTTTACATTGTAAATTCTGTTAAATCCATATCCGCTATTTTTGTCCTGTTCGGATTCTACGTATAAAAATAATCCTCTTCGTCATCCCTGTTCGGTATAAAATAATATAGCTCAATCTCAGAATGTCTTTTTTAGCTCTTTTTGCGCGAACCTTAGAGTGTGCTTTATTTAATAAGATTGATGTATCTACCTAAATGGCATTTAATTCCATTATGAGGACTATGATTTATTAAGTATATTTTACTTGTAGCGAAGCATCAATATATTACAACTCACATGGTCTACCCCCAATTGGTTTTTTAATTCGATGTCATCATAAATTTAATACTTCAATTCTCGCCTAAATATTTATTTGAAATTAGTATTGTTGACTAAGGCCACGTAATAAAGTGGCGATGAAGTTAACCTTAAATGCTCTATGCCTGTTCAATCGACTATGTCTTTTACCGACTTTTGTGATGATCATCGCGAGAAATGGATCGACAAAAATGTAGTTGTCACCGGTGGCGCGAGCTTTATAGGAAGTCATCTCGTAGATAAACTAGTTACTTTAGGCGCTAATGTGGCAGTCGTTGATGATCTAAGTAGTGGTAATCTTGAAAATTTATCAGGGGTTAAAAACAAGTTTAAGTTTATCAAGAAGGATCTGGAATTTATAGAAAAATCTGCGATTAAAAAAATTTTCATTGATCAACAAATCGTATTTCATCTGGCTGCTGTGCATGGCGGCCGTGGTTATATTCAGACTCATCCGGCTGATGTATGTAGTAACCTGTCTATAGATCATCATGTGTTTGAAGCTGCTGCAGAAAGTACAATAGACAATATAGTGTTTGCAAGTACTGCGTGTGTGTACCCGCCTGATATGCAAAAAAAAATTGGTACAAATTACCAACTAAAGGAAAATGACTCGGATCCCACAAAGTTGGAGAACTTTATGAGTGCCGACATAGAATATGGATGGGGGAAATTAATGAGTGAAATGCAGCTAAATGCCTTTATTACTCAATATGGAATCAAGGGATGTCCAGTAAGGTTTGTTACTGCTTACGGTCCACGAGAAAACGAATCTCATGCGATTATTGCCTTAATTTACAAAGCATCACAAATGATGGATCCATTTACTATATGGGGAGATGGCCAACAAGAGCGAGATTTTACATATGTTGATGATATTGTATACGGAACAATATTAGCATCAGAACGAGTGTTTGATGGAACTCCAATAAATCTAGGTACAGGTCAAAAGCATAAATTAATCGATGTAGTAGAAACGATATTCAGTATATTTAATTGGAAGCCAACTGAGATTAAATTTGAACCAACAATGCCTGTTGGACCACTGAGTAGAGCACTCGATAATACAAGAGCAAGAGAATTGTTGGGATGGCTGCCAAGATTCTCACTGGAAGAAGGTCTCAAAAAGACAATAGAATGGTATACGCAGAGACGTAAGAATTTGGATAAGGAAACCAATGACCTACTACTGGAGCGAAGTTGAAGAAGGATTTTCAGGGCTTATTTTGATATCAAATTTCTATTAGCACATAAAAGAGAAAATTAAGATTTGATCAAGTCAAATCCTAATAATTTTACTTCGGGAGTTTCTATTGTAAGCCGTTCCTTAACAAGATTCATAACATTAGATACCTTGTACTGCGTGTACATAATGCATTAGTACATAGCCCACAGCTCTGATTTGAGATTTCATATAAAGTGGATGAAAATAGTTCCGAGTGCAATCATACCCTTTAAATTTCAGGAATAGAATTTATGTTTGATGTGTTCTAAATTCTTTGGATAGTAAAGTAGTTATAATTTCCTTTTAATTGTAATTGATTCCCTCCCATTAATTGCTAAACATAAGGGATAATGAAACTTAAAATACAAACAGTCCGAAGTACCACTACATCATGTCATTTTTTGTTTGGATTCTGATTCCATCTTTGTTCCTGATTTTTACTCTTATTACGAACAACGACCCGATTAACCCTCACCTTTATTTTGCAGACGGTCAAACGCAACTAAACCATGTCCAATACTCGTTTATTAAGAAATGGGATTCTCAAGGAACTGGAAATGGCCAGATCAATCAGCCACATAGTATCGATATTGACTTGGCTGGTAATGTGTACGTAGCTGATACTGGAAATAGCCGTGTACAGAAACTTACTTCCGATGGTCAATTCATTACGCAATGGGGATCGGAAGGAGCAAAAGATGGTCAATTCTCAGACTTGCATGATGTTGCAGTCTCGCCATCAGGAAAGTACGTCTACACCATAGAATTGGGCAATCAATTTAGAATACAAAAATTTACTTCCGAAGGTCAATTCATTACAAAATGGTCATATGAGAATAACGGCGGAATTGAATCTTATAAGCAGCCTCACCAAATTGCGGTGGATTCAGCTGGCAATGTATTTGTACCTGACGCAGCTAGCGCAAAAGTGATCAAATTTGATGGCAATGGCAAATTCATTACAAAATGGGGGACTAATGGTTCTGGCAACGGACAATTCAGTAAACCACACGGAGTAGCCGTTGATTCTAAAGATAATGTTTACGTAACAGACATGCGTAATTCTCGTGTCCAAAAGTTTGATAACAATGGTAACTTTATTACCATGTGGGGTAAAGAGGGTACGGATCAAGGCCAATTCACACAGGTCATACCGGGAATAGATGTCGATTATTCAAATAATTATGTTTTCGTAGTTGATAAGGAAGGCGCCGATGTTCAGAAATTTACTTCCGACGGTAAATTCATTACGAAATGGGGAACTGAAGGAGCTGGTGATGGTGAATTAAAAGCACCTGAAGACGTGGCCGTCAATTCAAAGATGGGGACTATCTACATCACCGATACAGGAAATTCACGGATTCAAATATTTGGCCTGTCGTCGCCGAAATAGAATTAGTCTAATATGGCACTTAACCACTTGTTTTTTTACAGGTATTTATGCGAATTGGTAACACATAAGAATTGATGTTGCAACCATAAATTGACTGACATAACGCCATTAATTGAGAAATTTCGCAGACTTGAACTTTGGTTGAAAACTACAAGCTGACCTTTAAGCTCACGAAGCCTTTGATTTTTGAATTTTCATTTCTTATCTCACCTGCGCTATTCTTGATAATTTCCAAACCAAAATAGTAGAAATTATCTCACAGACGTATTTCTGCCATGTAATTTGATTATTAAATACTTTAATGAGACATAATTAGAATAATGTTTTCTTCGGTGAGTCAGTATTATAATTGTAGTTTCCTTTATAAGGATTGTTTGAATCAATAGATCCGAAGAGCTTTAATGTAGAGATCTGTTTTAAATCAGATATTGTGTAATATATGAGAGAAAACTTTCAAAATCTTTTACAAGTAATCTTCTTGAAATAGGCGAACAATGTATAAGTAGGGTTATGCCATCTAAGCTAATAGTTATGCAAATCAGGTGGTGGCCATCTTGAAATTTATACTATTGTGTATGCTTTTTGCATTGCTAGCTTTTAGTAAACTAATGGATTCGCGAGATGCTTTTATGAAGGCGTCAGCAGATCTGCAAAAAAATAGGGAACCTATAATTATCAATGATCGACGCCTAAAAGCAGAGTTAGTGTACGGGGGATTTGGGTTTTCAACAGGAATGGCTTTTCTGGGTAAAAATGATTTATTGGTTTTGGATAAAAATGCAGGTACTGTCAATAGAATTGTGAATGGCAAGATGTTACCAAATCCAATACTTGATGTGAATGTTGCAAACAAGGGAGAAAGAGGTTTATTAGGAATAGCTGTTGCAAAAAATAGCTCCATCGGTCCAGTTTACGTTTTTTTGTATTTTACTGAATCAAGATATGGGCAGGATGATCATGAAATTTGCGAGTTAAGAAATCATTGTAAATCAGGAAATCCTGTTGGGCACCGTCTATACAAGTATGAGCTCGGAGACAACCGACTAATTAATCCACAACTTATTCTCGATCTTCCCTCAAATCCAGGTGTATCCCACCTAGGGGGTGTTATAAGCATCGGGCCAGATAATGACCTATATGTGATTACTGGAGACGGCGATAGCTGTCAATTTCAGAGCTGCAGAGACCATATTGATCAGAGTGTAGTTAATGCTCAAACCGCTAATGTCAAGAACGGTGATATGCCCGTAGGCAGAGGCGGAATAATTAGAATTACTCAAGATGGTAAGGTGGTAAATGGGAAAGGGATACTTGGAGATAGTTATCCTCTAAACTTATACTATGGATACGGAATACGAAATAGCTTTGGCATGGACTTTGACCCTGTGACTGGAAATTTATGGGACACAGAGAATGGTCCTGCATTTGGTGACGAAATTAATTTGGTTAAACCTGGTTTTAATAGTGGCTGGATTAAAGCACAAGGCTTCTGGGCAATTACAAATCACTCATTGTTAGACGATAATCAAACAGTTTCTGGTTTTCCTGGTGGTGAAAAGCTTTCTGGAGAACCAAGCGATCTTGTTGACTTTAATAAACATGGAAAATACAGTAGTCCTGAATTTTCATGGAATCAAACTGTTGGTGTAACCGCTATAAAATTTTTTAATTCCGATAAATTGGGAAAACAATATAGAAATGATATTTTTGTAGGCGATGACAACAATGGAAACCTCTACCATTTTGATTTAAAACAGAACAGGAGTGAACTCAATCTTCATGGACCACTAAAGGACAAGATTGCAGGTAATTTTCATGAGCTACAAAGTGTAGTCTTTGGCAAAGGTTTTAAGGGCGGAATTATAGATATACAGACTGGTCCTGACGGTTACTTATATATTCTTACAGGGAACGGTTCGATATACAGAATTTATCGTTAATAATACAGTACAATAATGCGTCTATTTTATTTTTACGTTTTTAGCATACAATACTTCATTTGCGCCCACGGTGCTTTTCACCGGTTGACTAGTTTTTCCACCTATGACATAGATTTTATTATTAACTTCAACAGCATCATGCCCCATTCGATTAGTTGGCATAGGCGGTTCTAAAGTCCAAGTGTCAGTTTTTACATCATATTTTTCATTAAGATCATAACTACCAGGTTTTTTTTCGCCACCTATTACGAAGATGTTATTGTTCAGTGTAGCTGCTGCTAAGCCACTTATGTTATTAGGCATGGGTTTTAGTTCCGTCCATTTATTTTGGATCGGATCGTACATTTCGCTTTGAGCCAAACTGGAGGGTACATAAGTTTGTCTGCCGCCAAATATGTATAACTTGCCATCTACAACAGCCGATGCTTGATGATGTCTTGCCGTCGGCATATCATCTTTTTTTAGCCATTCATTTTTTACTGGATCGTAAGCTTCATTAGTCTTTAAGGGACCTGCGTTGTCTCCAGAACTTCCGCCTACAGCATACAAGAGTCCATTTATAAAATCAGCAGTAAGGCCCGCTCTTGCCGTGGGCATAGGTGGACCCACTACCCAAGTATCAGTTTTAGAATCGTAAATAAATAAAGTGTGGGTAGGTACTGTACGCCAGTTGAATCCGCCTACTACGTATAGCTTACCGTTGTAGGATGCTAGTCCCGTATGATCACGCGGTCCAGGCATGGGCGCGGCCAAACTCCATTTGTCATTTTGTGGATCGTAAACCTCTACTGTGTCCATTAGAGTTCCGTTTGCGAGTCCTCCTCCTACAACGTACACCTTACCATTAAGAGCTTCTGCCGAAATTTCATACCTTGGAAAACGCATGGGCGAGGCATTAGTCCAGGCATATTTTTCTATGGAATATGAGATTTGAAATACAAATGTATTGGAAAATGCCATAAGTGTTAACAAAACGCCGATTATGGCGATGTAAATTCGAAAGTCCAAATAGATTTTAAATCCACCGCATCTATCTAATATAAAAATCTATTTACTTGCTAACCCTATTATCTATTATTTAAGAGAATATAAAATGGATAACTATTTTTAAGTGAGGACTGGTTATAGAATTCGTCCAGATTTGCATATAAATATTTCTTCTGGAAAGATTATTTCAAATAAATTTTTCTTGCTCTCCATACCACTGGCATTAGCTGCTTTTACTCATCTGTGGAATCCTATAGGATTTCCGTATCCAGAATTTGACGAAGGCATATACATGCGCAGAACCATGCATGTGTTAGCAGGTCAAGGACCTCAGGAAGTCATTGATTCCTTTGCATTATACGACCACCCGTACTTCGGACAATTATTTCTAGCGGGTGCATTAAGTGTAATTGGTTATCCAGATTCATTGCATCCAGTTATTGGTAATGTTCAATCTGTAGAAACAATTTACATGGCTCCAAGAGTCCTAATGGGATTATTAGCTATAATAGACACTTTTCTCATTTATGAAATTTCACAACGAAGGTACAACAACACGATAGCATTAATTGCCTCTGTTCTCTTTGCGGTACTTCCATTTACATGGCTTTTGAGAACCATATGGCTAGAATCTATTCAACTTCCTTTCATTCTGGCCTCGATATTTTGCGCAGTGAGTCTTAAATCTACCAAAAGTCAAAAAAATAATATATTAATACTGTTTTCTGGCGTATTCTTAGGAATTGCCATCTTTACAAAAGTTCCCGCGGTAACTATGATTCCAGTTGTAGGATATCTTGTCTTTACCAATAGTACTAGAAATCTGAAAAAGTTGTTCGTTTGGTTTATTCCGGTAATATTAATACCAGCGATTTGGCCCGTCTACAGTATTTATCTTGGTCAATTTACTTCTTGGGTGCACGGAATCTATGGTCAAAGCCATAGAGAAGGTTTATCGCTATTAAGCTCTATAAATGATTTTTTCAAAATAGACCCTGTTATCCTTATAATTGGAATTTTTGGTTTAATTTACGCGGCCTTAAAAAAAGATTTTTTGATTTTATTATGGACCTTACCATTATTGATATTCCTCTCCTTTACGGCAGGATCTTCATATTTTCACTTGCTTCCTATAGTTCCAGCATTGTGTATTGGATCTGCAAATTTAATAGAAATCTCAAAAAAAATTCCTCCAAAAAAAATCCAGCAATTAATACCATTCTTTGTAATATCTATAGTTGGGATTTATGGGCTGTTTACCACCACCATGCTAATAACAACTAATCTTAATACCTCGTACTTTAAGGCAGCTGCATTCCTGACTCAATATCTAAGTGAGAGCAGCCCGAAGAACAATAGCAGTGACAAAATAACTGTGATCTCAGATCCATTTTATTTATGGATGCCTCAGTACGTATTCCATTTAAGACATGATTATGTTCCTTTCTATTTGTTAGTATCGTTAAAAACTGAAAAGGTTGCTTTTATCATAGATCGGAGTTTTTTTTATGGTCTATCCGGAAATATATCGGGAAATATGATATTAAAAAAGATTTATAATTTATACGCTACAAACAAACTCGAAACATTCAAGTTTGACGAGCCTGAGAAAAATGGAGTTAGCTTAATAGTTACTGAACGTCCATCCAGCAATCTATCGCAAAATAAGACTACAAATCTTATTGATATGAACCACACATGGGATTCATTTGGTGGAGCGACGGTTTCACAGGATGGTATGCTAAATATTAAAATGAATAACGATAACACAGATACGATATTCAGCGGAGCTGTTCTACACACAAAGATCAATCTAAAAGAGCGGCCTCTCCTTTTATATCTCAAACATGGGTCGGCATCTTTATCTGGAAATGCTACATTTCTTGCAGAAGTTACTGAGGATAAGCCGGGAGGCAAGACTTTAAGAGATTATATTTTCAATACACTCTATACAGAAATTACAGGCAGTGAGGAAGGTGGAATGACACCTTGGGACGAACTTAAGAATACTTTCTATGAAGAGATCAAGAAGGGGAACGATGGCGGACAAATCATTTGGAATGCACATCTGAATAATACCTCCGGCAATCTCACCAGCGAAACCTTTGTGTTTCCGAGGCTAGGAGCTATAAGATATCCAGAATCGACTGACATAATTCCAGTCCAAGTTAAATTATACATCATAAGTCAAGGAATTGGCGTACATGATTTGACTGTCAAAGAACTTAGTATTAGATAATCAGTTTGTTGTGTAGTGACTCTAAGTACGAGCAATTGAATTTTGATAAAGGTCGCTTATTTAGTTCGGAAATTAATCAAAAAGTTACTAATGATTATACAACGAGAGGCTTAATGCAATACGGGATTAAGTCTACACCGATAATTAGCTGTTAGCAATATAAGAATAAACTTGTCCAATATTCTATAAATCCTGAGTTTGCAAAAAAACTACTGATGTAAATTGTTTATACCGATAAAGATTTCAATCGGTCAAAGCTTTAATGTTACTGACGAGCGGGTTAATATAGGAATATGAATATTTCAATAGCACAGTTACTCAGAGCATATTTTGTTTACATACTTAGTTTACTAACTGCTCGTATTGATGCCGTAATAAAGTACAGACGCATATACCGGAACTACGTAATGGTTTTACTTCACATTTTGAGGAATGAATATCCTATCGAAGCGGTATTAAGAAGAGGCAATCATATCTCTATTCAAAGTCATTCGGAGGCCATCCTTGTTACTATGATGGAGTCTATTGGTTATAAGATGTACGACATTATCGATAATAAAGTTAGTCTAAATTGTATTGTTTCCGAAACAGATCCAAAAACAAAAATTGAGCTTTATGATGGCGTTAAAAATGGCGATTTAGTAAATGTATTTTTGCAGAATGAATACAATTTTCTTCCAGTTAAAGGTAACGTTGTTATAGATATTGGAGCCAACATAGGTGATTCGTGTATCTATTTTGCTCTAGGCGGTGCGAAGCAGGTCATTGCTCTTGAACCATTTCCTAAAAACTTTGAAATGGCGAAAAAAAATATTGAAGTAAACGGCCTTAATGATAGGGTTATTTTGCAGCTGGCAGGCTGTGCCTCGAAAACCGGATATATTACCATTGATCCACTTTACAACAGCAACGGTAATAGCTCTCTGATAGAATTCAAGGAAGGTATCAAAATACCTTTGCTTACTTTACGCGAAATCTTGAGAAAATACAATGTTTCTTCAGGTCGAGCTGTATTAAAAATAGACTGCGAAGGATGTGAATATCAGACAATTCTATCATCCGATGATGATACGTTAAAATATTTCAGTCACATCCAAATAGAGTATCATAATGGATATAAAAATCTGAAAGAAAAACTCGAGAAATGTAACTTTACGGTCGCGGTTTCTACTCCGTTACTTGAGGTATCTGCCACAAGTGCTGGTAAGACAATGTCAATTACAGGACAATTGTATGCTAGACAATAATAAAATACGTAACAAAAGGAAGAAGTAACAATGCATAGGTAATAATCAGATACATCGTTAGATTCGAGTATCTCTTAAAGTAACATATATTATCGATGAAACAATAAATCTCAGAAAGAATCTAATAATTATTATTTCTATTCATATCTTTTTTGGTTAAGTGATTGTTGTTGTAGTTCCTTGCAAGTCATATGCCATAAGAAATAATCATTAAAACTAAGAAATCTTTACAATTAAGATTTAATCAAAATTCTATCATGCTTATAATCATAAGACTATGTCCCTCAAAATTTCAACTGAATACTATTCATTTGCAATCTGTCTAGGAACTATTTTCAGAATTTTTCCATATTGCTGACTGTATACAAGAAGATATACGTAGCCATCTGGTCCTACTTTAATATCAGTGATTTCACCAAAGTTATGTCCAAGAATTATATCATTATTTTCTAACTTATTATCTGCTACTTTATCTGCAAGTTTACCTTTAAGAATCAGCCCTGTCCTTGTCTCATTTAAGTCAAAATGATAGAGATTTCCATTGTTTACATCTCCTACAAGTAAATCATTCTCATACCGTTTTCCCATTTTGTCAGAATTAACAAAAGCTACAGCAGTAGGACCAACCGTGTAACGCCATGTAAATTCTGGTGCGCTATATTTACCTCTTCCTCCAAAATCTTCAAGGTCACGCTCATCCGGCTTTAGTAAAACACTTCTTGGATAAATTCCGTTTGGTTTCCATACCCCCTGCACTTTAACCCACCCTCCGTTAAACCCAGGTTTAACCAAATTAATTTCGTCACCGAATGAAGGACCGTTCTCTGAATCCCATAAATTTCGCGTCACAGGGTCAAAGTCCATACCAAAACTATTTCGTATTCCGTATCCATAATATAGGTTTAGAGGATAACTGTCTCCAAGTATCCCTTTCCCATTTACCACCTTACCATCTTGAGTAACTCTAAGAATACCCGCTCTCCCGTCTGGCTTGACCTTGCTATGAAAATTTTGAGCTTGAGTTTGGGTCTTATGACACGCGCTATTGTTATGGATGGACGTTTCACACGTTCCATAAACGTCTCCAATAGAAAGATACACATTTCCATCAGGCCCAATGGAGACTGCTCCACCGTTGTGAAATGGGCCTGGAGTTGCCGGCAGATCAAGAAGCATTTTCGGTTTAACTAATTTGTCGTTTAGAAGCTCGTATCGATAGAGTCTATTGCCTAGTGCTATACCGCCATCCTTCGACTTTGCCTCAGTAAAATATAAAAAAACATTGGTCACACCGCTAGCGTTTGATATTGCAATCCCCACCATTCCTCTCTCATATGCATTAGCAACATTAACATCCAAAAGTGGTTGGTCGATTAAACTGCCGTTGTGGACTAGTTTGACAGTACCATTCATTTTATCTAATACTAGAATGTCATTAGTGTCTATGAATGCCATCCGTGTTGCTAAATGGAGTCCTCTTGCTACTTCCTTTACAGTTAATGAAGTATCATTCAGAATTGGTACAGTATCTCCGAACTTCATCCCGAGCTCGTGTGATCCATTTGCGACGGAAGAAAAGTTACCAATAATTATCAGTGATAATAAAACGGCAAAGATTGAGATCACCAAGTTATTTTGTATGGGATCCAAGATAAGGCTTGCATGAAATTGATGGTTTATAAATTATACTTTTTTGTATAACATCGATCTAATTATTATAAATATGTGCATATCAGATACTCTGAAACCCGCTTTTGAGAAAATTTTATGAATTATCTTGCATCGAATTCATGCCGTCTGTATGAGTTTTTTTAGTCATAATAATATGCATTTTGCCACTCGACATAAGGATTAGCGAATTTAATGTCGGGAACAGGTTAGTTTAGAAAAACTCATGATTGGGAGATTTTGCGAATTTATGGAATCAATCAGGGCTGTCAGGTCACTTATTTGACTCTCATCAACATTATCAATTGGTTTCCCATCTGCTAATTTTGCAAAAGTTATTGGATGCAACGTCACAATGGCATAGCCATATTTTCTAACACTATGTTCTATATTTTTGAGAACTTGTGTGTTCGGGACCCTTGTCGCATGACCATGACGATCCCATCTTTCAAAACTAGCGGTTTCTGGTAGATGGTAAACCAACCTGGATATAACAAGGGCAGATGATTTTCCGGCAATTTTGAATATGTCTTTTTCGACTTCATAGTTTAGGGTGGAAGAAATGGTCGTTAAGCCTATTTTGATTAGTGCTTCGATAGTCGAATCACCAAAACTATTGAATGGAGGAATGAAAATGGTTGCAGGCTTACCAAATAGCTGTTGCATCTTTTCAGAGGCTTTACACAGTGAATTGTGTTGTTCTTTAGCACTTAATTTTGAGTAGTCCACATGGTCCCATCCATGTAAGGCTAATTCAAAAAGACCTAGCTTATAGCCATGTACAATCTTTTCAAATAGTGCATTATTAGTATCTATATTATTCATTACTAACCCGAGAGAAAGACTGCAATTTTTCTTAAGAAAAGCGTCCATAACAGCTGATGTAGTAATTATTAGATCGCTTCCTACGTCATCAAGCCTGAAAACAACATAGCCGCAAGAGTTTCCATCAGCGGGGTTGACTCTTTGAGGAATATATTCACTTATTCTTGTCTTGACTTGCCACTTATATCCACGCAACTTCCTCCTAATTGCTGTTCCCTTACCAAAAGTCAACTTATTTTCTAGGTTCATTAAGTATTTATCCATTTATTATTCGAATTAGTGTGTCCATGCGATATATGGAAGGACCGATTACCTGATACAACTTGATAATTCGAAGATTAATTTCTAAAGACTGGTCAGGTTTGCAATTAATGTTAGAATAGTACTATTGTCTCTCCACAGCCCATTAAATTGGATTTGGATTTTAATTTGTTCTATGCATTTGCAACTGGAGTTATATGCGGTTTTATATACAATCACATGAGAAATGCCCTAGCTAATACGCGACCCCAAAATTTAGTTCATTCAATTTTCTTGTAGGCTTGTACAAAACTGTAATTCCAAGATGGCGATGTAATAAAAGCATCCACAAATCGAGACATTTGATAAACACAAAATGCAAAAGGAAACGGAAGCCTAAGCATCCCGATAAGGTACTGAAGCGAGCCGGTGAGATAATGCAAACCCTTCTCATAAATAGGCACGAGATTATGTTTGTAGGCTAACTGTTTTACGTACTTTGGAAGGATCGGTTTTTCCCCTTTAGTGTGGAAGCCGTGGACAACATTACGGCCAATTTTGGCAAAAGGGTTATCGCTGCTAGGTTCATGTAAGATAAGAAGCCCAGCGGGTTTTAGTGATTTTGAGACCCATTCCATTACAGAATCTAGTTCAAGGTGATGCAAGGCTGAAGCAGAAAAAACGATATCAAGTGAATTTTCTTTAAATAATCCCATATTGGCCGATGCTCGGATAAAACGTATCTTCCAATTATCCGGGACATATTCGCCGCTTGTTGCACGAGTTCTCATGATTTTTATAGAAACATCGATACCAACGTAATTAACCTTATCAAAATTTAGCTTGGCTAAATATCTTATGGCCGATCCTGAGCCACATCCAATATCGGCTAGATAAACATCCTTTGGATAGGTATCTGACCAAGCTGCTTTTATACATTCGTTAAACGCTTTACGATAATCACCGACAATTTTTTCACTAATAAATTCGTTTGGGGCAATTTTCATCCTGCCCTTATCAGCAACACTGTCCCAGTGTTCCTGTTCATCGAGAACGTTACTATTTACGTCCTGAAGAAGATCAACTATGCCGTCTATTACCTGAAACTCGTGTCCTTTAGAACAAACACATGAAGATGAGAAAAACTGAATTGGCCCCCTGCAAATAGGGCAAATAATTATCTGCATCACCACTAGATTATATATTCATATATTTTTAAATATTCAGTATTGGATGAAATATATGTTCGGTGGAATTAGCAAGCAGGATATGGAGGATGCAGGGATTTTACAATTTTTTCTATTTGCATATCTAACTTTTTACAGTGTTGGCCTGTACTAATCGATATAATTGGCATAGTTTGGAAATTTATCCATACGACAAATTGTAGGCACTTTGGTCGCCGTGATATAAAATTACAAACCATCTCATAGAGTAGATAATTCCAGATACTATGACGTGCTTAGCAAATTGTGATAAATTATGTAATGTTGCAGTTTTATACATTTTCCACGTTTATATAATAATGAATTCTAACCTCAATGTATGAAGATCTTAATTTTGTGTTCTACTTTAGATTTGACCAAGCCATTTGGTGCAACGCCATCATTGTGGCAATTATTAAAAGGCTTCTATGAGGAGGGACATGAATTAATTGTGATACCGTATCACGGTCACGCGATAAATACACTTTGGTGGCGTAGTGTTCAAAACCCTAATTATTATGAAGGTGTTGCTATGGATAAAATATTGAGGCTATTCAACAAACCGTCAAGAAGGGTTTCCCGAATTTCTTTTATTCCAATTATTGCACGTCTTCTTACCAAGCCAAAATTATATAAAATCATAATTGAAACCTTGAGACAAGAAAAAAATATCGAAGCGATCATGATGATAGCTGTCCCACTAAATCAGATTAAAGGATTGGCTAATAAAATAAAAAAGCAGTACGCAATACCAATTATACATTATGATCTTGATGTTCCGACATCCCTGCCGTCCCATGGAGGGTTCACTTTTAACTATATCAAAGGTGCCGACCTAAGCGAATACGACTCGATAATCGTACCTTCAGAGGGTTCAATTACAGAACTAAAAGAGTTAGGAGCTAGAGATGCAAAAGTGGTGCATTTCGGTGTAGATCCGGATGTATACAAGCCAATCACAGTAAAAAAAGACATAGATTTTTTGTTCTTTGGAAACGGTGGTAGCAGCAGAGCTAAAAATCTCAAGATGATGATAACCGACCCATCCAGCGTTTTAGATTACAAATTTGTTGTTAGCGGTCGTGACCTTGGTATCGATTTAGGGAGATCTAGAATTCTTCCTCCATTTTCATTCTCCGAATGGCGTAATTTTTGTTGTCGCGCGAAAATAAATCTGAATGTTGTTCGCGATTTGCATGCAAACGTATTTTCTACCTCAACTTCCAGACCATTTGAACTGGCTGCGATGCGATGTTGTGTTGTGTCATCACCATATATGGGTTTAGAAAATTGGTTTGATATAGGAAAGGAAATTTTGATTGTAAAATCTCCCAAAGAATGTATTGAAATGTATGGTATGTTAATTGAAAATGAAGAATTGAGGGTTAAAATCGGAGAGGCGGCTCAGAATCGAGTTATGAAAGAGCATACATCAAGACATCGTGCAAGACAGATAATAGACATCTTGAAATTAACACACATATAGGCAGGGATATATCACTGACAACTGATTTATTGTTCATATAAGAAATATTTCCCAATCAGAACTTTTTAATGTCTTTATTATTAGAAAAACCGATAAATCCAAAATTGTGGAGTACTAGAAGTTATATCTAATATAGTGTCAAATTCTTTAATTAATTAATCATAGTTCTTGATTTTTTATTTATTTAGCAAGTCTTCGTAGATCACGAACAATTCTTTTTCAACAATTCCCCAGTTATATTTATCTAGAAAGGCTTGCCTTCCATTCTTCCCTAACTGCTTACGCAATGCAGGATTGTCCTTAAGTAGAAGAATGGCATTCTTAATTTCTTTTATTTCATTGTAATTTACAACTATCCCATAATTAAGACTCTTAACGAGATCGGATGCGACATTAGTTATTATTGGAATACCGCACATCATGGCTTCAAAAGTTTTGTTATGGACTGACCTATCATATGACTTGCGTTGGAGGTCACCTTCAGGATCATATAGAGCTACAAGTGCATCGGCGTTGCATAACCCTTTATAATAATCTTCATTGGGTAAGAAGCCTTTGTAAGTAATATTTTTCGTATTGAGGAGTTCATCGAGTAATTTTTTGTCAACCAGAGGGCCAAACATAAAGAATTCAACATTATCCATTTCCGTTATTGCAAGTGCAATATTCTCTAAACCTCGTCCTTGCTTGACCGGCCCAGCGTACTCGAGTAGTAACTTACCATCTTCTGCCCTCTCTACAATATCTAAAGAATGATCCTCTGCATAATTCGTTACTATAGAACACCGCAAGGGTCTTTTCTGAAAAGTATTAAGAATGTTTTTTCCAACGGCTATTAATACATCAGATCTTTTGCAAAAATATTCTTCAATTTCATTTACAACTCTGTAGAGTATCTTATGGTTAATTGGTATGAATGTCATAGCATAGCGATCGAATACATCAAAAACCAGCTTACTGTGAAACATGATTTTGTATATATAACAAGGTAGTATGGTATCCAGGTCACATGCGTGAACAATGCCGGGTCTATATCTAAGCAAATTAAGAAGAATCCAAGTCCAAAATACGGGAAAATAGATCAGCATGGATGCGTACGAATACAAAGATCTCTTACCAATCGGGGCTTGTAGCCCGAGTATGCGTGTATGAACATCATGTTTTTGGTCTGATTTTCCAGTTATTTCGCTTTTCAAGCCTACGATTTCCATATTATTATAACCTTCACGGTTCCAACCCAAAATCAGGGTCGAATATCTCTTGGTCAAAGATCTCAAAATCTTTAGTGCCCGAGCATCATGGATCACAGAATTACTCCTTACAAATGCAATATCAATCATTTATCTAACCATCTTATTTATTGCATTTATATTAATACAAACTCTTTACCGAACTGCTATAGCAGGAGCACGGTAAATTACTAAATTAACAGTACCGGTTGAACAATCTTTTGTCTTCAATCTAGGCAGGTAAATATGACTGGTTTGAAAGTAAATTTTGTACCTTTGAGCATCATTGAGTAAACTCATGTCATCGGATGAATATAAAAAGGGAGATGAAAGCGGAGTTAACTCTTATGCGTCATGTTCAATCGGCATTTACTAATATACATCAGAATTATATCAAAAATGGTAAAAAATTAATTGTATTCCTTTACTAAATCCTCATATATCTGAAAAAGTCGTTCCTCCATTTTAGTCCAGTTATATTTTTCAAGAAATGCTTTGCGACCGTTACTGCCTAGGTTTTCTCGTAGGTCTGCATTATCTCTTAATAGAATTATTGCCTCCCTTATTTCCGCAATGTTATCATAATCAACCATGATGCCAAAATCCAATTTTTTGACAAGCTCTGGTGACACATTAGTGATTATCGGTATGCTGCACATCATTGCCTCAAAAATCTTGTTGGCAGTTGTAATACTATTCCAGTAAACCTTCAGATCATATATTGCAATCATGACATCAGCGTTTGCTTCTAACACTAAACAATCCTTGGGATATAGAGATCCTCTGTACTTTACATTGGGAATTGAAATTATCTGATCAAAGAGTTCTTTATCTACTATCATTCCTGCAATTATCAGTTCTACACCTTTTAGATTGTTTATTGCTACAGTAATGTTTTCTAAACAGCGACCCTTTTTGATACCTCCTGTGTAAACAAGCCTCAACGCGTTATCTTTCTTGTCCTCATGTTCATGTAGATTTTGAAAATCTGAAGCAACATCTGTAGCATAATTCATTATTATGGCCGAATTCTTTGGTTTTTTTCGGAATGTATTTAGTGACTTTTCAGAGATAGTTATTAGGACATCCGCATACTTGCTAAACAGTTCCTCTATTGAATTAACCGCTGAATATAATATCTTGGATGTGGCTGGAATAAATGTCATAGCATATCTATCAAACACATCAAATACTAGCTTTTTCCTGAAGATTAATTTGTACAGAAAACATGGAAGTACTACATCCAAGTCGCACGCATGAACTACTTTAGGATTATGTCTAATTAATCTAATAAAGACCCACGCCCAGAATATTGCAAAATAAGAGAGCATGTAAGTAAGATGAATTGTGTCAGGTTTACCATATGGTGTTTTAAAGTTTAACTGCTCAACATCAACAATATACCGCTTTACGGGTTTTTTTTCAATCTCGCGATTCCAGCCCAATACTAATACCGAGTATCTTTTGCTAAGTGAACTAGCGATTTTGTACACGCGAGGATCATATATCCCAACACTAGCTCTCACAATAACTACATCAGCCAATGTTCATGCATCGTATGATATTAGTATTTATTATTTTCTAAGCTACATTAAGATGCCAGTTTGAACGATGATTTCTGACAATCTCAAGATAACGGTGTAAGGGTGGATTTAATTTATGTTACTGGCTTGAAAAGGTCGGAATTAATACTACAAAAGTGATTCTATACAGATTTTTTACCTAACCATTATATTTTCTTAGAGATTGCATAAATCCATCCTTTATACATTCTCTCGGGTTGACTTACTTTACCATTTGTCACCAACATAGTAGAGAGGTTCTTATTCATTGGAACAAAATATGAAGGTCTGGTACAGGTTACCTCAAAGTTACATTCTTCTAATTTATTTTTTAAATCTCTGTATCCAAAGTGATATTCTATCTGAATATGTGTGAATTTGCTCAGTTCATCATAAGATGCACTCAAAATAAGATCGTATTCACACCCTTCACAATCTACTTTTAGAATTTCAGGACATGTGCAATATTTCTCAATGAGGGACTTCAGTGTCAAGATTTGCAGGTTATT
>AR_comb_assmDRAFT_11257206_pt1 | contig 24572 bp, 14 predicted proteins | sample ArasoioldDNA_FD_10543 | JGI IMG/M metagenome (IMG submission 10543) | reverse complement strand
TCCATACCATAACTGTTTCGTATCCCGTAAGCGTAGTAGAGATCTAATGGGTACGTGTCACCGAGAATACCTTTTCCTACTGCATTACCATTACTAGTAACTCTGAGAATTCCAGCTCTCCCGTCAGCATCCTTGCCGTCCATATAATTTTGCGCTTTTGTTTTCCCTTTCTCATATTTCGAGCCTTCTAGATCTCCGACGGCAACGTAAACTGCATTATCCCGTCCAATTATGACTTCTCCTCCATGATGTTGAACGTCGGGGATTTTGTTTGACCGGGCTGAGTGTAAATCTACCAGAATTTTAGGGCTGACTAGCGTGTTGCCTACTAATTCATACCTGTACAAACGGTCCCCTTCTGATTCGTAACCAAGGGTGCGATTTACTATTTCTGCTTCTTCTGCATTAACGACGTCTTTGCCATATTTTCTTGGTGCTTCATTATAGTACAGGAAGACGAGCTTCGAACCATTTTGGTTCTGACTCGTAGCAATTCCTATCAGACCATCCTTATAATATGCGTTTACATCGATTAAGGGCTTATCTAGTATTTGACCATTTACGATTCTATCTACTTTGCCACTTTCCCTTTCCAAAACTAGAAGGTCATTTGGACCTAGGAACGCCATGTTTGTAGAATCATTTATTCCTGTAAACACGCGGTCTATCTTAAAATGGTCTGCATTTTGAACAATATGTGGCACTTCGACATCTTCTTGTGCATGAGTAGTATACTTTGTAAATACTAATAGAGGAACAATGGCAAGAGCTATAATTAAAACTCCAAATATGATTCCGTTGAGCAATCATAGACAAGCAAACCTTTTCACTATATAATATTATCATCTTTTACTAATGGCCAATTCAAAATGTCTGACATTTTCGTTGAATTGAAAAATGATAACGAGTTTTCATAAAAACTGCTTAAAAATAAAATAACTTCTTTTATACCTTAAGTTTTAATTCGCGAAAACTAAATATTGCAATGAAAATCATTCGACTAATGATTGTAGTCACGCATGTTATTTGGATTTGATGAAATTTCACTTAGAGAATTCAAAAAGCTATTCTTGAATCATTTGTACATCGTATTATTAATACCACTATTCTTTGTAGGCTATTACTTACTTTTTGTACCGGGAGTTTCCATCGGAAATGGGGACCTCCCTTATTTGGATACACTATTTGGTTTTAAAAAACTGTGGATGTGGATTGACCAAGGAAGTTATCATAATTTAGAATTCCTACCAAGGTTCCCTATTGCAGGACTGTTTATTATTGGCCAAATTTTGACACTATCCTCTGATCAAATAAGTAAATTACTTATCATTTCAGGATTCTTCGTTGCATCATTTTCATTTTATTTTTCATCTGTATTATTTTTTAAAAAAAGAATTAACACTCAGGATCTTAAATTTAAAATTGGCGCAATATTTGGAAGTTTATTCTACGCGTATAACGTATGGTCTATTCATAGAGTAGGACACTGGTATCTTTGGATAGGATATGGACTCCTACCAATCTTTTTCGTTTCATCTTTATATGCTCTACGATACCCCAAAAAAATACACTATGCGTTTGCATCTGTTTTGTTATGGTCTGTGGCCAGTTCAACTCCCCACATGGCCATTTTTTATGGCTTAATTTTTGTCATCTTATCCGGAATTGTCCTAATTAAAAATTATCGCAATAGAGTTGCATTTATCAGATTGCTTAAACCTATTTTTTTGATCATAATAGTTTATCCATTTATCAATTTTTATTGGATATATCCTTACATGAATTCGTCTACTTCAGAAACCTTCCTTTGGAATTCTGTAGTTACTGAAGAAAGTACCTTGCATCTCAGCCGCGAAAGCAATTTTCCAAATTTGTTTAGATTAATAGAAGGTACCTATAATATGGGAACGATTAATGTAATACCTCAAAGTACTTCAGTTTTATACTCATTTTGGCTGTTTTTAGGATTTGTTCCACCGATCATCGCAATCTTATCAGTCTTATTTGTCAAAGCAAATAAGATCAGAAGAGATGTACTTTTCTTTTTGGGCATAGCACTAATAGGGATATTTCTTTCTCTTGGCACTAATGCTCCCTTTAAATTTTATTCTACACTGCTTTTCAGTACCAACTTAATATCAACTATACAAATTTTGTTTAGGGAACCTGATAAATGGGGTTTTCTAGTAGCATTTGGATTTTCTTTTCTTATCGTTGTGTCTAGTTTCCTGATTCTAAGTAAATTCCAGACGTTCAGACGCAATAGAGAAATTAGTATTGCTTTTGTAGTTTTTGTCTTAGCCTCAATTACTATCTATTTTTATCCCGCCCTCAATGATTCATTACAAAGCTTATACCACCCAGTAGTGCTTCCTGCAGAGTTCAGTAGACTTGACAATATCCTTAGGACAATTCCAAATGATAGTAAAGTATTTTTTATGCCCTATTCAGCTGAAAATACTATTTGGGGCGCGAACAAGGGCACGTTAAATATTTACCCTCTGGCATCTTTACTGTCTAACATTGCACCTTCTGATTATAACACCCTCGAAAGATATCATAATTTCCTTGTAGATTCAATTCTTGGCAATAAAACCAACAATATTGACAATGCACTCTATCCACTAGGCACTTCATATCTTATCTACCACAACGATACTTTGATGCTAACCAATAACCAATTGTTAAATAAACTGGAACGATTGGATGGGTTGCAATATATAAAGAGTGCAGGTTTCATGAAGATATTTAAAGTTGGGAATGATAAAAAATCCGAAGTAAATATTCCTGTAAATAACGCTCTTGTGGTTGGTGGATTGAATATATTTAATTCTCTAAACTCTATTCATTCATTCGATACGCTGAACACATCGTTGTATTTTTTAGATCAGAAAACAAAAAACGCTAAGGACAAATTTGCTATAAATAATTCCCAATACTTATTCGCTTCCAAATATTCGAATGACTTTATACTTTCTTTGATTAACAATAATCTCACCATCGCACCTTTTGGCGTTACAAATCATCATAATCCTGAAAAACTATGGTCGAAGGCAAGCGTTTACGACCCAGGTAACGCCTGGTTTAATCCGTATTTAACAGAACTTGGGATGGATAATTCGGATTTTGATTACGGAAAGGGATTAGTGTTAACAAGCGCAGCAGGTGCCAACCTCACTATCCCAATTGATATTAAAGATAATAATGAATATGCAATGTATGCCAGGTATCTAAAAAACAAAGACGGAGGGATAATGAATGTGTATTTGGATGGTAAGTTAATAAACGAGCTACATGCCAGAGAAAATAAGTCGAGTACTTTTGTATGGAACGCATTAGATTCTTCAGTGAATTTGACAAAAGGACGGCACTTCTTAGTATTAGAAAATGTTTTTGGGTTTAATGCAGTCAATATTTTTGCAGTCATGCCTACTGGAGAATTGACAAAATTAACTGAAATGGGATATTCAATTGCAAACAAAATTGGAAATATTATTCATATTTTAGAATCCGAATCAAATTTTGACAATAATAAGGGAATCGATAATGGTGTATACAGATTATTTTCTGAGGACATTGGTAATAAGACATTTACCAAAACATATTCTGGTCAATTTAAAACACCAGCAACAGCAGACCTGTTGGCTATTCAATTGTTAGCAAGGAAACTAGATAATTCTAGTGGTTCGTATTCAATTAAGAACTTGGAGATTAAATCAACTGGAAAGGAGCCTTCTATTTTTCATGATTTTGAGAATCACTCAAAGCCATTCGGCATTTCAAATAAAGATTGGATAAACGTTGACCAAGCAATTTTGACCGGCAATTTTGAGAATCACTCAAAGCCATTCGGCATTTCAAATAAAGATTGGATAAACAATGACAAAGAAATTCTTAACTTCTCTTCGACCACAGATAAAGCTGCGGGGCAAAATAATAGTCTAAAAGTGGACGTCGGTCAAAGTAATAAAACCAATTGGAGGATTATCTCTACAGACTTTCTTCCTGTAAAGGGAGATATCAATTACAACTACAGTTTGAATGTATCTGCTAAGGACGTAAATCAACTTCATTCAAAGGTAATATATTATGATTTGAATAGATCAGAAATAGGTTCTGACTTTATTTTTTCAGGGCGAGACGGTACGTTTAATGACAGCATCAGTAAAATACTCAAGGTTCCTCATGATGCAAAGCAAATAAAAATTCAATTATGGCTACATCCAAATCCTCTTGAGAAGAGTTATTATGTTGTCTCCGGGGCAACCATTACTCCTACCGCAATGAAGGAAGCTTGGAAAAATGATAATAAGGATATACAGGACATTTCGATAGCCCGCATTAATGGAACAAATGGAAATAATAAATTAAAAGTAGATGTGGGTCAAGGTAATCAAACCAATTGGGGCATTATCTCTACAGACTTTCTCCCAGTAAGGGAAGATGCCACTTATAATTACAGTTTGGATGTATCTGCTAACCACGTAAATCAACTTCATTCAAAGGTAATATATTATGATTCCAAGAAAAAAGATATAGGTTCTGACTTTATTTTTTCAGGGCGAGACGGTACCTTTAACGATAACTTTAAGGAGAGTTTTATTCCCTTGAAAGGAACAAAATATGTAAAATTACAAATACTGACACATCCAAATTCACCATTTAGTGGAAGAAGTACCTACTGGATAGATAATGTAAAAGTAGAGGAATCTACACCGGTTGCAGCTAGAATCGTATTCAAGAATGATTTTCCAACTTTCAAAAATGTAAATAATACATATCAAAAAATCTCAATTATTGATGAAACAAATTCACCCTACTTGAGAACACAGCTAATGAAAGGCAGTCCCAAGGATAATATAACAATTGCAACAACTCCTTTTTCAGTTGAAAGAAATCAGAATTATAATTACACATTGACCTTAGAATCTAATAATATAAATTCACTTACTGCCCTCGCATCGTTTAGAAATTCCAGTGATGTAATAGAAAATACGAATAAATATGGCACTAATGCAAGTAACGGTAGAATAGTGGTACTATATCCAGGATCTGAGATATTTACTACATTAGATATATTAAAGTCGGCAAACTATACAATTGCTTTAAGGACCAATACATGCAATATATGCACTCCTTTAATATTGACCATTTTAGATGATCAGAATAATATAGTAAAAACCTATGATATCTCTTCAAACAATCATTTAGTTGGAAAAAATAAAAATTACCAAAATAACACCTCTTCACAGCTAAGCTGGTACTCTAACAGTACTTTTCTTAAAAAAGGAAAGTATGGTCTTAGAATTAATACAAATTCTGAAAGAGACCTAGACTCGGTTATCGTTTATTCTACATCAGGTCAAAATAATACCTATAATTCATCTATTGACCGTGGAGAAGAATATAGAATTGCACATGATCTCTTCAAACATAATATTACATCTTCATACCCTTCTATTTCTGAATACAAAAAAATTAACCCTACTAAATATGTGATCGGAATAAAGAATGCAACGAAGCCTTTTCTAATGTCGTTTGCCGAATCATACGATCCTCTCTGGAAAATATCTTCTGTCGGTGAGAATGTAAATAATGTTTCTAATTTCATGTCAAACAGTATTCCATTGTACTCAACAATAAATGGCTTTTACATTAATAAAACTGGTGACTACACTTTGGAATTAGATTATTTACCGCAAGGCTGGTTCGTAGAAGGAGGAATAGTAAGTGTTTTGACCCTACTACTCATAGTAGGTTTCATTTTATCCATGCGTTTGAAGAAATATCATTTTTCACTTAAATCTTAGGTACTTGCGGGCAGGATTCGATATATGCTACCATTCGATAGAACGTATAGGTATCCATCTGGCCCAACCTGCATATCCGCAATTCCGTTAAATCCCTTTGCGAAAATTACCTTCTCAAGCTCTTCTGGTCTATCTGCTATTTTATCTTTTAGCTGTCCATCAAGCAGAAGTGATGTTCTATTTGCATTTAAATCAAAATGATATATGTTACCATTGTTAATATCAGCAACAAACATATCATTCTTATATTCAGCTCCAAATTTATCTGAATTAAAAAACTTGATAGCAGTGGGCCCAACGGTTCTTATCCATGTAAACTCAGGTCCACTGTATATCCCTTTTCCGCCAAAATCTACCAAGTTAGAAGGCCGCAAGTCAAGCTTCCCTTTTTCTTCACCTTTAGGCTGCCAAAAACCTTGGACCTTGTTCCATCCGCTGTTAAACCCTGGTTTGATTAGATTAATCTCATCACCATAGTTGGGCCCATTTTCTGTATCCCACAAATTACCCGTAACAGGGTCAAAATCCATGCCAAAACTGTTTCGAATTCCATATGCGTAGTAGAGATTTAATGGGTATGTGTCACCGAGAATACCTTTTCCTACTACATTACCGTTCTGAGTAAATCTAAGTACTCCGGCTCTTCCATCGGGTTCTGTTCCGTTTTGGTAATTCTGCGCCTTTGTTCTGCTTTCAGGATTATCTTGACCCTCTATATCTCCAATCATAACGTAAACGTTATTATCGGGCCCAATAACTACTTCCCCACCATGATGAATTTCACCTGTAATATTGGTCGTTTTATCAGGTATGCTAAACAACAACTTTGGTTCGATTAACTTGTTATTCATTAATTTAAACCTGTAAAGTCGATCCCCCTCGCGATCCTGTGCAAGACTATGGTTTGATTTATATCCCTCCGCAGAAGTGTCCACATCAACACCATATTTCTTGAGTGCTTCGTTAAGATACAAGAATACATACGTTGAGCCATTTTGGCTTTTTGATGCAGCAATACCTATGAGGCCGTCAGGAGCATAAGCGTTAAGATCAATCAATGGATCTTTTGACAACTGATCATTTTTAATTCTCCATACCTTACCGTCTATATCTTCTAGGGCCAATATATCATTCGGGCCTAAAAACGCAATATTCGGACCCAAGAAGAAGTTTGTGCTGCTGTTTAGTCCAGTAAATACGCGTTCAATGGTGAGCATAGGAGTCGTATCATTACGGTTATGAATTGTTAGACTCGGTCCTTTTTCTAAAAGTCTCAGATGATCTAAAGTGTATGTCGAACTTTTATCTAGAGTTGGTCTGACCCACATTTGTACCTGGATATATTTCGTTTTAATATGAGGTAAAAGAGAATTACTAAATTCCTTCTTGAATGTGCCATCTGTTCCTCCAAAGATAAAGTCAGAACCTATTTCTGATCTATTCAAATCATAATAGATTACCTTTGAATGAAGTTGATTTACGTCCTTAGCAGACACATGTAATGTATAATTATATTCCTTGTTCTTATCTGCAGGAATAAAATCAGTCGAAATTACACTCCATGATGAATTAGCAGCCTCTTGGACAGTGGCAGCAGGCTTTATATCGACTTTTAGGGCGCCGGGGCCAGAAACGAGTCCACCTTTTACCATTGTCAGTGTGTGATTGTCTTTATTTATCCAACTCCCATGTCCCATGTCAGGTGACAATGACTCATGTCCTATCTTGCTATTTGAATCAAATTTTTTTTGGGCATTGGCGCTGGGGACTATGTCTAATAGCACATGTTGGATTGTTGTCAATAAAAGCAAAAAAATTATGGAGGCAATTAATCTCAGAATCAACAGAGTTTAGTCATTTGTAGATACGTATTAAATGTTGAGGAGGATGTAGTGAGTTGGCATGGGCTCTATATACACAGTTTTTGATTGCTTCAGGAATGAGGTGATGAACTTGGTGATGATTTTATTATCAAAGTTTGATTCATCAAAGTTTTTTCAAATGCACATTTGATGTTCTTGCGTAAATAATTTGTTTCCAGATTCAAAGGTAATTTACCGAGCATTACTCACAAATCTTAAATTCTAACGGTTTACCAATATTTGTGTGAAGCGGACCGGAACGCATTGGAATCCCAAAGTTGACGATAGACCTAATATAAATAGCCCCCGTATAAGATTTAGCCAGACTTTTAGCAAAAATTACTTAAGAGGCACGGATAGAATACTGGAAATTGGTTGTGGGATAGGCAGTTATTCATATCTTATCAATGAGAACTTTTTCGTTGGAATCGATATTGATATGAACGCAATAAAAACAGCAAAAAAATACTGCGTTAATTCAGAATTCATTCTAGCATCAGTATTGTACCTTCCTTTTAAGGCTGAAATTTTTGATCTTGTATTTATGTGGGAAGTAATTGAATATATTGAAAAAGAAACAGAAAGAAGCGCTATTGAAGAGATTCACAGAACATTATCTCCAAGAGGAAGGTTCTTGTTATCAGCACCAAATTATCACATCATTTATAATTTTATGGATCCAGATCACTTCTTGCTTCGTAGGCAGAGACACTTTGTATTGGATAAACTTGTAAATCTGATTACTGAAAGTGGTTTTTCAATAATTCAGAAGACTATAAGGGGTGGTTGGAAAACAATCGTGGCCATGAATATTTTCTATTTTCATAAGTATTTCCTACACCGCAAAGGTGGAAAAATTCAAACCTTTTTGGACAAAAAATCTGAAGAAGAATTAAATTCAAATATTAAAGGTATTACAAATATATTCATAGCCGCGCAGAAAGTAAGCAAATAGTCCGTCCTCACCACTATATCAATATCTGATTAGTTTTTCTCAGATTCCCTTATCATCCTTGATCTGCGCCAAATCTCTTCAATAAGACTAGTAGTGGGGATTATGCTAGATATAGGAACTAACGGTTGGTCATGATTATTTACACAATTTACAAAATTTTCTATTATATTGCGGTGAGGTTGTTCTGATTTTTTGTAGTATCTTTTTCTAAATGAACTGTACCCAAAATCCCAAATTCTTTTCAGCTCTCCGGTGAATTCCGATAAAGGTGTAAAATCTCCATGTTGTAATATGAATCCGTCAGGATAAAATTTTACAACTGAATCAGCTACTGAACCGCTGACATATTGATGCATAAAGCTTGAGGAGCTGAGCCATTTAAGATCGATTACTCCAATACCTTCTTCAAACTTTACGACAGCCAAAATAGACGTAATGAAATTCAGGTTTTTATTGTAGTTGATATTTACGTCCAACACTTTTTCCCAATTTCCCATAAGGTAACATTGTAAGTCGACGGCATGTATCCCAAGCTCAAACAGTATCCCGCCACTCAAATCCTCATTCCAAAACCATTTTGGCAAACCGAATATTGTGCTTCCCCGCTGAATTGTAATAATACGGTCAATGGTTCCAATACCACCATTCTTGCGAATCTTTTGTAATTGAATTATGGGCTCACTGTATCGATACGCTTGACATACTCCTAACTTCAAATCCCTTTTGTTGGACTCGGCTTCTAAATCTATTGCCTCATCTGTTTTTAACGTAGCAGGTTTTTCAACGAGTACATTAATACCCGAAACCAAGGCCTTCTTTGCAATCTCATAATGTGTATAGCCAGGTGTTGTAATATCAACAATATCGCATTGGGTGTTTTTTAGCATCTCATCCAAGTCATCAAAAGTGCCTTCTATCTTGAATTTTTCCGCAACTCTTGATAACCTCTCTTTGTTGCTATCACATACAGCTACTAATTTAACTCCTGGAATAGAAGAAAGTATGGGTAGATGATTTTTTTCGGCTATCGTCCCGGTTCCAACTAAAGAAATATTCATCTTTTCAAACCTGTAGAACCTTTTCTTATGAGATGAAATAAGAGATTTGAAAATTTTAATTTATATTTTTTAATATCAAATTCAAAGTCTGATACTATTTTATACTTTATTTCTCCCAAACCACTTTCTGCCGACTTCCTAATATATGCAATTGATTTGGGATTAAATCCGAAGAATCTTGCACACAGGGAATCCGCTGCCACAATATCACCACTGGCGATTAAGAGGCCTAATTTTTTGGGTGACCCATAAGTTGGGCCAAAGTTGCCTTCCATTACCAAATTTGCATCTACTAGTGATAGTCTTGGTTTCATAGCCAAGTTACAGTCAACGATTAAATCATGTACAATATGATGGTAAACTATCTTGCGTTTGGGACGGAATAAACCCATTTGATTTTTTAACCCACACGTCAATTTTGTGATCGAATGCGATTTCAGTTTGGGAAACGTTATAAAAAAAGCATTAGATAGTCTTTCTGGGATATCCATTGTTTTAAAATGTATGCCATCTATTTGAACCGATTTCCAAGGTTCATTTGCAGCGTTTACACAAACACATCCATATTTATTTGCTATAGAGTCGATTCCTAGGTAGGAAAAAATATTATCAGCATTTACGCTAGTGCTGTTATTCTCTATGATTGATATAGATGCCTTCGGATATCGATCTCTTAATAATGACAACAAGGAGTCCAATAAATACGGGTCACAAGTCGATGCCGATTCCCAGTTGCGGTAATCATTCAAATTAGGTTTAATGCAGATGTCAGATAGATCTTGAGGTAAACTGACTTTTTCCAGTAACCATGAAATGTTTTGCTTCGGATCATCTGATAATTTTGATATAAAAACATTGTTTGCCAATTTTCAATAAAAACAGAATCAACATACATTTATGCTTAACGGGAACTCATTTTAAGTTAATTGATGCAATAATCAATGAATTAGATTCTTTAGGGTACGATAACAGATAAAATAATTTTAGTGCATTAGAAGCCGTAGAATATTGCCAGTTGTTTTGATACCGATATAATGCACTTCTTGACTTGTATTGGAACGATTTCTTCCCGCAGGTTCAAGCAAATGGTGTAAAGCGAGTGCGATGTGAGGCATTCTCCGGGTAAAAATCACCTCATGTTAATTTTCAGCTTTTGTAATCTGCTCTTCTCTTTATCTATTGGTATAATTCAATTGGCTTTGACACAAACTCCTTTTATGGAAATCTATTTTTAACCGAAAAATAAAAGTTCCAAGGTGGGCAAAAAACCTGCCATTACGAATTGGGATCATTTTTACGATAACCAACCGGATAGTAACGTACCGAGAATCAGTTTTAATAGAAATTTTAGTACTAAGTATTTAGAAAAAAAACGTTTGATTTTAGAAGTAGGTTGTGGAACTGGAAGTTTTACTAAGCTTATTGACCGGCAAGGATGCTTTGGCTTAGATCTCAACTTTAATGCCATAAAGATTGCAAAACAACACTGTACTTGCTCTGAATTCATTGTCGCATCAGCCGTAAATTTGCCGTTTAAAGATGAAGTTTTTGATTTTATTTGTGTCTGGCAAGTATTCGAAGAACTTCCTATAGGGGATGAAATCAGGGCTATGGATGAAATTCAAAGAACGCTTACACGCGATGCCAGTTTTCTTCTATCTGCATGTAATGACCACTTGTTTGCCAACATATTTGACCCTCCCTTTATTTTTTCTGGATACAGACATTACAACTTAAAGAAATTATTGGAATTAATTTCAAAATCAAAATTAATAGTTAGCGAATATACGATTCGTGGCGGATTAAATACACTTGTTTCAAATTTTCTCTTCTTTTTCTACAAACATATTCTAAATAAGAAGGAGGGGCAAATTAAAAATTTTTTTGAGAGAAAGTCAGCCGACGAATTTAATTCATCTATGCATGGAATAGTCTACATCTATATTCGTGCAAACAAAGAAGCAAAAATCTGATCTGCTTGAAAGTCCTTTAAGTTTTAAAATTTTATAGTAACGTGAATTACATTATAGCTAAAACAATTAACTAAAGTATTCTGTAATCTGTGAACGTATTAATACTTTTAATTCACCGGGATACTACCCGAATAATAAACAAACTTAGGCTTGTTGCGACTAAAAGTGGCATTGCCCTAGACATGGCATTTAACCGCTTTTTGAAATACAACATTAAATATTGACAAATTCCTACTTCAAAATATTCTTGCAAGCGCCATTAGTGAGTATAATAGTTCCGACTAAAAATTCTACAAATACCCTTGAAAAGTGCCTGAAAAGTGTAAAGGCTCAAGACTATGGACATACAGAAATTATAGTTGTAGATAATTATTCAACGGATAATACCCTAGAAATTGCAAGAAGGTATACTAACGCAGTATATTCATTTAGTCCAGAACGCAGCTCCCAATTAAACTATGGTGTAGAAAAGTGCTTGGGAAAATACATTTACAGAGTGGATTCAGACTTTATACTTGAGCCCCATATTATTAGTGAAGCAGTTAATCTCGCAGAAGCAAATAATTATGCAGCAGTTATTATTCACAACACTTCGGATCCTGCTGTTAGTTTCTGGGCAAAGGTCAGAAAATTTGAACGTGATATGTACGAGTCAGACAGTATGAACATTGCAGTACGTTTCATAAGAAGGGACGTATTTGTATCAGTTGGAGGATTTGATCCCACTTTAGTGTACGGCGAAGATTATGACCTTCACAATAGGATAATTGAAAAGTACAAGATAGGAAAAATCCAAAGCAAGGAGATTCATCTGGGTGAGTACAAGTCTATTATGGAGATTGCTAAGGTTAATTACTACTACGGAAAAAGTGCATTCTTATTTCTTAGGAAGAATAAATCAAGGGGACTCAAGCAAGTTAGCCCATTGAGAACCGCATATTTGAGAAATTATAAGCAATTTCTGAGAAATCCGCATCTGGCTGCAGGGTTCATAGTTTACCAATTGGTCAGATATACCTCTGGCGGTATTGGATTATTAGCAGGTAAAGTAAAGCACTAAGACTGATAACACTGCATTCTATTCGAATTAACAAGTCAATCAAACTGGCACCTTTACTTGTCTTTTTTCCAAAAGTCAGGACGTGGTCAAAAATTGTTAAAATGCTTACGACACCCAGGCTAACTTTTTACGTAGAGTATCACTTTCTTGTCAGGTAGCAAATCATCCAGTGTTACTATTTTATCTTCGTCATTGAACGAAAGAGAAGCACTAGGTTCCAAACTTGCTTTTGTTCTAAAAGAAAAACCCTGTACGTGAACTGCCGACTCTAAAGTAATTTTTGATCCTGTTTTTACAATACGTATGTTCTGTATTTTTTTTGTTCTTTCATATAGTTCTAAGAAGGTTACCTTCCAGCAAAACTTGAGTTTATCAAAACTTTCAAGTATCTGCCTCCATGCTTGAAAGAGATCTTTTCTTGTAATTGATTGATTCCAATCATAATGATAGAGATGATAGTGATTAATTAAGCAAACAGGAGTTCGGTTTATGCTACAGGATTCAATTACACTTTTTGTCAGACTTAACAAGGATTCGATAGATGATAAATTTGCTGATTTTATCGATGCTAAAGACCATGAAATAGAATGAGTTCTGACGGAGATTAATACAGGTTTGACTAATTGAACACCCAGGTTTCCATTTTCATTATTGTCCTTATTTTTATACTTAGCAAGCAATTTGGTTGCAAGATGCTTAAGATAAGAAGGCACAAATGGATTTCTCATATAATTGTCAAAAAGCGTCTGTCTTTGAATAGGGACAAGTCCCATTCGAATCAACGCCATTAAGTTTTTCTTAGAGATATCCTCTCCTGGCGGTACAAAAAATATTGCATTCACATCCAATGCCTCTCTTAGCATATTCCTGCCAAGTTCAATATCTTGGCTTTTATCCAATTCATTACCATATTCTCCTCGACCGTCTTTCCCAATATAGTGAGAAAAGCCATGTTGGAGAATCTCTATTGCTCCAATTTGTATTTTATTCTTCAAATAATGTACAAGTGGTTTATTTTCCAAAATTGGAAAATGCGAATCCATATCTCGTACGCTGGGCGGAACACAAATATCGTTAATGGCCCTTTGAAAGGGAACAACCGCCAAACTTACTTTAAAGCCTTCTTCCCAAGCTTTTGAATATACAGATTCAAGCATACTACTCTTAGTGAAAAAATTCGTGTCATCATCGCGTATCAAAATAGGCATCTTTCCCCAAGGTCCTAATAGCCTTTGAAAAACCACATACATGTTTAAGCAATGTACGTTATTAAGCTCATCACTTGGAACCTATGTGAAAATTATTTTGAAGCATCTTTTGATTGATTTTTAATTTGAAATATCATTGTGCGTCTGAATTTTCTAATTAATTAAATAAAAGTAAAATACTTAAAGTAGATGTATTTCAAATTATTATATTCTATTGCTTTCAGACTTGCTTAGTTTCATATCCAGACCTGAGCATCTCTTACTTGCATTTATTTTTTTAATGACCTTGTCACTTATATTTACAACAGACCTTAAAGTTATTGCAGAACCTGCGGTTAATGATCGTAATTTACAAGTAAAATTGATATCTAAAGACATTAAATTTCCGACTAGCATGGCATTCTTAGGTCCCAATGATATTCTAGTTCTGGAGAAAAATGAAGGTACCGTAAGAAGGATTGTAAATGATAAGGTGTTAGATAAGCCTCTATTGGATGTTAATGTAGCAAATAAGGAGGAAAGAGGTATGCTGGGGATCGCGATTTCTAACCAAGAGACTAAAGATGGAAATAAGACAAAAGTGTATGTTTTTCTATATTATACTGAAACTAAATCAAAAGATGGCGAAGATCTTGAAGAAGGAGGAGTTGTACTTGGTAATAGACTTTATAGATACGAATTAAAAGATAACAAACTAGTTAATCCAAAAATCTTACTTGACTTGCCTGCAGAACCAGGAGCTGATCATAATGGTGGAGTTATACATATTGGTCCTGACAAATATGTATATCTCGTTATAGGAGATGTAAATCATTTTAACTTGGCTCAAAACATAATAGGTGGAAGCAAGCCAGACGGTACAAGTGCTATTCTCAGAATTACTCAGGATGGTGAACCTATAGGAAAAGGTATTCTCGGTGACACATACCCACTAAACTTATACTACGCATATGGGATACGGAACAGTTTCGGTATGGACTTTGATCCTGTGACAGGTTATTTATGGGATACAGAAAATGGATTCGCATGTTGCGATGAAATAAATCTAGTTAAACAGGGATTTAATAGTGGATGGGCAAAAGTACAAGGAATTTTCGAATTAAACCAAACCGATAGGACAGAGAAATTAGATATATTTAATGAAACACTCGTGAAAGAAAATTTTGTGGATTTTGATGGTAAGGGTGTCTATAGTGGACCTGAATTCACTTGGATAAAAACTGTTGGACCAACAGCTATACGGTTTTTCAACTCGGATAATTTTGGAGCAAATTATAAGAACGATATGTTTGTTGGAAATGTACACAACCAAAATATTTATCATTTTGATTTAGACGATAATAGAACTTCACTTTTGTTACATGGACCGCTTAAAGATAAAATAGCTGGTAGGCCAGAGGAGCTACATGACGTACTATTTGCAAAGGGTTTGGGTAGAATTACGGATCTAGAAGTTGGACCGGATGGCAATTTATATGTTCTTTCTCATTCCTTCAATAAAGCTCCTTACACGGGGACGGGGAGCATTTTTAAAATAAGCAAATCAGACAATTAAGTAATTTACAAATCAAAAAGTAGCACGTAAACACTAGATTAATTATTTGAACATCAAAAAAGTATTTAATTAATATATTTTTGAACTCCACCACGAAATTGGGTTTATCCAACTACTTTAAATGTAAAAAGCTATGGGTTGACGCGGGAATACCATTTCTGAACATCACTGAAATCAGTTAATACTCGTTAATATGATCCGTACGAAGCGCGTAAGTCAAATTTGTAATCCTAGGAGATTCCAATTCAAATAAAAGGAAAATACTTAAAGCGGTGATTTTTGAGATTATTATTGTTACTATTGTGCTATTTGGCATAAGTTACTTGATATCATCATCTCCTGCTCATATAGTTGTAATTCTCTTTTTAATTGTCGCCTTAGTTATGAGTAATCTTAATTTTGTCGTCAATGGAAAACCGCTTGTTAATAGTCAGAGCGGAAATACTGCAACAGACTTAGTCATAAAAAACAATGCTGAAAATACTGCAAAAAATATGTCCCTAATTCAAAATGGTAGCGTAATTTCTGAAACATTTGACGGTACTGTTAAAATTATAAATGAAAGTAATATTGAAACCTTGCCTACATTAAGTGATCCTACTTTAAAGATAGAGAAAGTCTTCACGGGGCTAAAATTTCCTACAAGTATGGCATTCTTAGGTCCCAATGATATTCTAGTACTCGAGAAAAATCAAGGCACGGTAAGGAGGATCGTTAATGGTAACATGTTTGATAAACCACTATTAGATGTTAATGTAGCAAATAGAGACGAAAGGGGTATGTTGGGGATCGCGATCTCCAAACAAGAAAACAAATTTGGGGGTAATCCGACGGTGTATGTTTTTTTATACTACACTGAAACTAAATCAAAGGATGGCGAAGATCTTCAAAATGGAATTCCAATCGGTAATAGACTCTATAGATACGAACTATTAAACAACAAATTAATCAATCCAAAACTCTTATTAGATCTTCCTGTAGAACCAAGAGGCAATGGTGGCGGTGAGCATCAAGGCGGAGTTTTGCTCATTGGTCCTGATAATAACATATATCTGGCAATTGGTGATGTAAATAAATATACTCAAGCTCAAAATATCGTGGATGGAAGGAAACCTAATGGAACAGGTGGCATACTGAGAGTAACTCAAGATGGGACGCCAGTCGGAAACGGAATTCTTGGTGATAACTTCCCTCTAAACTTGTACTATGCATATGGGATAAGGAACAGTTTTGGCATGGATTTTGATCCTGTGACAGGTAAACTTTGGGATACAGAAAATGGATTAAATTGTTGCGACGAGATAAATCTTGTTGAACCGGGTTTCAATAGTGGATGGAGAATAGTTCAGGGCAATTTGGAACTGAATCAAACTGACATATTAAAACAACTTGGAACATTTAATGAAACTTTGGAAAAAGAAAAGTTGGTAACTTTTGATGGAAAGGGAAAATATAGTGCTCCTGAATATATCTGGTTCTATACCGTGGGTCCCTCTCAAATTAAGTTCCTGAACTCTGACAAGTTAGGCAAGCAGTACAAAAATGACATTTTTGTTGGAAATGTTAATCACGATAGTCTTTACCATTTTGATTTGAGTGCAAACAGAAGAGAATTACTAGTAAATGGTAATACGATAAGTAAAACAGTAGGAAGTAGCGAAGGAAGTAAGCAAGATCCTAAAGGTATACTCTTTGCAAAAGGCATTGGAAGAGTTACAGATATAGATGTTGGACCCGATGGCTACTTGTATATTCTTTCTCATCACCTGAACACTACTAGTATAAATTCGACAAAGGGCAGCATCTATAAAATAAGTAAATTAGTAGAAAAAGGAAATAAAGGTTTTACAGGACAATCGCCCTGGATAAACAACGATGAAGATAAACTGTCAGTTTCATTGGAAAGAAACGCACCTATTGCTGGTAATGGTAGTTTGAGGGTGGATGTAAAGCCAGCTAATTCATCCAATGAATCTTCATGGAGTGTTGTTACGACAGACTATATTCCAATAAATGAAAATAAAAATTATAATTACAGCTTGGACGTTTCTGCCAAAGAAGTAAATCAACTCCATTCAAAGGTAATCTATTATGATTCAAACAAAAAACAAATAGGTGCCGAGTTTATTTTTGGGGGTAAAGATGGTATATTCAAAGAAAAATTTAAGAGCTCCTTCTTATCACCAGTTAAAACAAAATATGCACAACTCCAGATGTGGGTAATACCAAGTGTTGGAATAAATGCTAGCTACCTCGTAGATAATGTGAAAATAGATGAGAGTTAATTTTGTGTGCTAAAGTTTGAGCAATTAGATATGTTAATTATTCTACTAATGCCGAAAATGTATTTGGTGCTGAAGCCAGCTTCCCAGATCGGGTTGTTAGAATAACTCAAGACAATCAAAGTGTTTCCCCTAGTGAATATAATTAATTACCTGGAACAATTCTAAATATTGTTTTATTTGATAAAACGTAAAGATAACCATCGGGTCCGACTTGTAGGTCCGTAATTCCATAAAAGCCTTTTGCAAAGATTACATCCTGAAGCTCTTCCGGTTTATTCGCTACTTTATCTTTGAGCGGAACGTGTAGCAAAAGTTCTGTTCTATTTTCATTTAAATCAAAATGGTAAATGTTACCATTATTAAAATCAGCAACAAACATATCGTTCTTATAATTTGGTCCAAATTTATCCGAGTTGAAAAATTTTATGGCAGTAGGAGCTACGGTCTTATTCCATACAAATTCAGGATCACTATATCTTCCTTTACCGTTAAAATCTACGAGTTTATGAAATTCGTCATGTTGAGTAGACATTCCTTCCACAATACTACTACCGCTATTGAATCCAGGTTCAACAAGATTTATCTCATCACAACAATCAGGCCCATTTTCTGTATCCCAAAGTTTACCAGTAACAGGATCAAAATCCATGCCAAAACTGTTGCGTATTCCGTAGGCATAGTATAAGTTTAATGGATGAGTATCGCCAAGAATTCCTTTCCCTACCACCTTTCCGTCTTGAGTTATTCGAAGTATTCCTGCTCTCCCATCAGGCTCGGTGCCATTCACTATATTTTGAGCTTTTGTTTTTTCACCATACTTCCATCCATCTAGATCTCCTATGACAACATATACTGCCTTATCTGGTCCAACTATCACTTCCCCTCCACGATGTTGTCCTCCTAAATGCTTATTAGGCTGAGGAACAGGTAGACCTATAAGAAGTTTAGGATAAACAAGTTTGTTGTCCACAAGTTCGTACCGGTAAAGATGATCACCGTCTCGATCATATCCCAAGGTTTGATTTACTTTGTATGCTTCTTCTTTATTCTCCACATCTGCACCATATTTCAGTGGAGCTTCATTAAAGTACAAATAGACATACCTTGAACCGTTTTGGCTTTGGTCTGTAGCAATACCTACGAGACCATCTTGATGGTAGGAATTCACATCAATCAAAGGCTTGTCCAACATTTGACCATTCACAATTCTATCTACTCTTCCACTACCTTCCTCCAGAGCTAATATGTCATTTGGACCTACAAATGCCATGTTTGTAGAACCCTTTATCCCTTTGAAGACTTTCTCCACCTTTAGACTAGCATCAATTACAGAAGGTACTTTAGGTATAGATTCATTCTTAGTATTCGTAGTAGTATTTTGAGCTTGAACAAAGTAATAATTACAATATATACCAGTCATGTAAATTAAAATTGCGGGGACCATCGTTAGGAGAATCAAATTTGAAAGTATCAATACAAGAAGATGTCACAGTTATCTTATTTTTAAACGTACAGTTGAAATTTGGATCAGTTTAATTAATTCTAAATCAGCAATAGATTAAAAGATAAAATAATCCTATTTATAGACACATAAATTCCTATAACGTTGAGTCTGATCTAGATACTCGGATGGATATATTTTGCAGTACGTGATTAACGTGACATAGACGATTAAAATAAAATTTATTCACCTTTTATTCATCTTATTATTAAATAATAGTTGCTGGGTTAATAATCCCAATGGAATTTGTCAAGCCATAGATTTGGATAGTTGACTTAGACATTCCTACCTCTAAAATATGTTAGTTCTATTTGCTCATCTTTTATCTCTACGAATATCTTCATCTTAGATAGAATAAATGCAATCTTTTTTTCGTTCGTATATCAATTTTGATTTATTTAGTCTGCTAATCTTTTCAAGACAAAGATATCTTAAGTCCACCAGCACTATAATTTTTAAACCCAGATAAACTAGGTAAGCAATATAAGAATGATATCTTTGTTGGTAATATTAATGATCTAAATGTCTATCATTTTGATTTGACCAAAAACAGAAAGGAGTTATTACATAATGGTAGTCGAACTGATAAGATTTCGGAAAACAAGGATGATAGAAAAGGGATTGTATTTGCAGCAGGGCTTTAACGGGTGACTGATATAGAAGTTGGACCAGATGGCAATTTGCATATACTTCCTCATTCATAGAATATTGCTAATCATATTTTGAGAATGGGTAGCATTTTCGAGATTAGTAAGTACTTTAAATAGTTAAAAATCTGACTTTAGGCGGAAATTGAGTAAATTTCTATAAATAGATGGCCTTTATGGGCAGAAGGGGCTAAAAAGAGGCAAATCATTAGCGAGAAAAGGTTTGTAACCTTGAAATAAAAGGGAATTTTTATTGATCTACTTACCTCTATATGGTTATATTTGATTTTTTTGTAAAAAGTTTATATTCAAACCGTATTCATAGCATGTTAGATGCAGGAAAAAATTCACAGTCTAAGTATATCTATTATTATTCCTGTATTAAACGAAGAAAAACGAGTTAAACCGTGTATTGAAAGGCTTCTTTCATATTGTAAGGAAAAGGGATGGGATTTTGAACTAATTTTTGTGGATGATGGTAGTATTGACAGCACAGTCTCAATTGTTAAAAGTTATACGATTCTAGAAGAGCGTGTAAAAATACTTAATTGTCCTAGACGTCTCGGAAAAGGTGGCTCTATAGTGCATGCGGTTTTAAATGAACCCCTAAAGGATTGCGTGACTTTTATGGATGTAGACTTGTCTGCTGAGCCTTCTGAGCTAGCAAGACTTCTCGCATATATTGATGAATACGACATAGTAGTAGGCTCAAGGGTTTTACGAGATGGACTGCGACCTGTAAAAAGACCTTGGTACAGGTCATTTCTTTCAAATTCCTATTCAATGTTATTTAGAGCATTATTTAGAATTCCAATTTACGATCCACAATGTGGCTTGAAACTATTCAGGAGAGAAATTACTGCAAATCTTTTTGACAATGTTAAAATCATGGGCTTTGCCTTCGATACGGATTTGATAGTTACAGCGTCTGCGCAGGGTCTGCGTATGAAAGAAGTTCCAATTAATTGGACTCATGGTATGTTTTCCAAGGTAAGTGTCATAAAAGAAGTACGATCAATGGGGTTGGACATTGTTTCTATCTGGTATCGATATCATTTATCATGGCTACATAATAAGGAAAGCTATCCCCAGAAGAAAGGTAGTTTTTTTGGCAAGATACTTTTCACTATTCTTTCAATAAACAATAGTGTAAGGGATAGGGCCTTGACGGGTTCAGTAAGAAGACTAACAATACAAAGGCTAAATTAAACAATCAGATATAATCATATTAAGAATTTTAAACAAGCACATCATCCTATGTCGAATTAGTACAATTGTCTTATTCTCATAAAGTACATTTCAAGGTAATCAAATTTTAAATTCAGACACTTATCAAATTAAACAGGAAAAACAATTGATTCAAACAATTATACTGAATCGACAAGGCATGTAAGTAGAATCTAGGATCATCTTTATTCCTCTTATTAGAGCTATCCCAGTTACAATAGTAAAACTTTCTAATTGCTGCAATAGAGTAACTTGAAGAAATGACTAAAATTCTTGTTAGGGGTGGGGCCGACTTTTGTTAATGAATTATTCTATTTATAACTTGATAAAATAACACAATCATACTATGGCAAATATAACTACGAATCCGTAATGATCAGTTAGATGATTTAGATGACACATAATCGTAACACAAATTAGAAAGGAAAAAATGAAATCAGCTTAGGACATATCTTCGATTTGATGGCGTATATAATCTGCAGTCATGTCCCAGCTGAATTGCCTGGAATGCTCTAATGAAGTTTGGCTGAGTTTCTGCAACATTGCCTTGTCATTTAAAATTTTCAAAGTAGTTCGTGCTAGAGATTCTGGGGACTTATCATTTACTAGAGTTCCATTTTTGCCGTCCACAACTGAATCTCTAAGGCCGTTAACCTCATAAGCAACCACTGGTGTCCCCATAGCGTTAGATTCAGTAACAATCAATCCCCACCCTTCCCTTATCGAGGGTACTAATACCAAGTGTGCCTTTGAGAGTAGCTCAAATTTGGTCTGGTTTGAAACATGCCCAAAGAATGTAATATTTTCATCCTCTGCTTTTTTGAGATCATTTAGCATATCGCCATCTCCTATTATCCATAGTTTTGCAGACGGTAAATTATCGTGTATAATATGAAATGCCTTGATGGCATGATCAGGAAGTTTGTGTTTCTTTAGTCTGCCTATAAATGCGACAGTCGGAGTATCCTCCTTCTTTCCTACTTCGGCCAATGGCTCCGTGCTAATGCCCATCGGTATAACTTTGACATTGCTAAAACCTATATCTTCCAAATCCGTTTTTGAGGACTCAGACACAGTCAAAGTAGGCGTCTCTCGATGTGGCAGTAACCACTTATATTCATAGTAATTACAAATGTAACTTAGGGGAAAAGGCATTTCATAAAACCATTCCTCTCGAATCATTTGGTGGAACAATACCATTGATGGTTTTCCGTCAAGTAATTTTCGAGTAAGGAAAGGTCTTGGATTTACTTCGTCAATTATAAAATCATACTTGTCTTTGTTTTTCTTAAAATACGATTTTCCACTACCATATACTGTGTATTTTCCGCCCTTTCTAACTATTTTCACTCCATCTATTACTTCCTCATCCAGTCTTCCTTTGACCCTAGGACAAAACAAGGTCATTTCATACCCATCCATTACGAGTCTCTTCATGACTTCATGGGTAAGAACTTCGGCACCACCAGCCTCAGGATGCCTTATGTCACGCCAATTAAACCACAATATCTTCAATATTTTTCAAAATATGAACGCGCTATAAAATTGTAATTTAAATCTGGATTTTATTTACTTTAGGAATTTATCTTGAAATCGAACGCCATAGGGAAAGGGAAAGATAATTTATAACGTACTACTCTTTAATCTTTACAATTTTCAGATCTAGAATCTCCTTCAGATATATTAAAATCTAGTATCTTGTCTTTGCCCAAACCACAGTCGAAATAATCTATACCACTACCTCCACTCAGTATATCGTCGCCTGGTCCTCCAAACAAATTGTCATTGCCTGGTCCACCCTTTAAGATATCATTGCCTATTCCAGCAAATATCGTATCATCGCCATCTCCGCCTGCTAATACATCCGACCCGCTGTTACCTTCCATTTGGTCGTCACCAAGATCTCCTTGTATGGTATCATTGCCTTTACCTCCAACTAAGTAATCATCTCCAGCAGATCCGTTAATAATATCATTACCATCCTCTCCACTGAGTATGTCATTGCCTCCGAGTCCTACTATAGTGTCATTTCCTCTACCTCCGCTTATGCGGTCAGCCTTTTCGGTTCCTGTGAGTTTATCATTTATGATTTTTGCGCTACTGTATTTCGCAGTGGCAATGTTTGTTATGAAAAGTACAAGAAAAACTAGCATTATTATGGCACTATATTTGAAAGCAGCATATAATACTGACATACAGCATATTTCAAAAAAATGAAAGGGTACATATACTATATAATTTAATGAGTTGTGTAAAGCAGTTAAAATTCAAATGTTAATTTATACTGTTTTAAACGATAAAAATTGCCCATTTTTAAAATTATTAATATACACACCCTGAATATCGGGTTGGACAGATGTTTAATTTCTTATCGGACTTTTGAGTTTTATTAAATTAATATATTCCTTATAATTTTCCTTGGTAACTACTGACCAATCGTGAGTTGATAGATATACTTCGTACTTTTTGATTATTGTCTTTCGATATTCATCTGATTCGAGGATCTTTATTATTTCTTCAGCTAATCGATAATTATTTGCAGGTGGCACGATAGGCACTATGTGCGAGATTTCATCAAAGAGAGGTCCTGAGCTTGAAGCAATAACAGGCACTTTATAAGAAACGGCTAGGCTCATTATGCCACTTACGCCAAGCACTCTTAGATATGGTAGAATCACAATAGCAGAATTTCTAACATACTCTGCAAATTCAGTTTCCGAAAGGTATCTTTCTTCTATAGTGACCGATCCTTCAATTGAATATTCAGAAACCATGCGACGTAATTTGTTAAAATATTCTCTTCCTTCTCCAGAAATAGTACTCCCTGCTATTACAAGAGAAGCATCTGGAATCTTTTTTAATACATCTTTCATAGCCATCAGGACAAATTCGTACCCTTTATTCGGGACAATATAGCCCAGGCAGGTAATTTTTTTGGATTTTGGGTTACTGTCCTCAGTAGATTTATCGAAATAACTTAATCCGTGTAATTCTACCCTCAATTTTTCGGGAGGAATATGATATGCATGAGAAAATGCTTGTATGATTTTAGTATTTTCATTGGTAACTAAGATGAATAGTTTGTCTGGAATTATTCCAAAAAAATACATGAGTATCTTGAAATAATGCTTGGCAAATTTTGATAATAATCTATTTTTTGTTAATTCATAAGCCCTTGCTTCAGCTTCATCAGGAAACCATATACTATGTAGAGTAACGACAAACGGGACACGTATTATTTTCAGCAGTAAAAATAATGGCAATAGTGGCTCTCCAAGAAGCCCACCAAATCTGCTCTTGGGAATGGGAGGATACTGAAAGTGAACTACATCTGGACGAATTTTCCTTATTTTTCTAAATATCTTTAAAAAAGCTAGATTCTTGCTAAGGAAATTATGAGAGTCAAATAATCTATAAACTTTGACTTTGTC
>AR_comb_assmDRAFT_10585483_pt1 | contig 24733 bp, 19 predicted proteins | sample ArasoioldDNA_FD_10543 | JGI IMG/M metagenome (IMG submission 10543) | reverse complement strand
GGTTTCTACCCTGCAGCGGCTCAGGCAGCGGACAAGCTGGACCGAACGGTATTGCCGATTTCAGAACCAAAGCATTCGGCGATTACCACGTTCGATGCCCGCAACGCGACGCCTCCGCCGCGATTCGAAGTGGAGGCGCCGGTCAACTCCCCCAACGTGCTTATCGTGCTCATCGACGATATGGGGTTTGGTCAATCCAGCTCCTTCGGCGGGCCGATCCACATGCCCACCGCGGAGCGTCTGGCCAATAATGGGCTTCGTTACAATCATTTTCATACGACCGCGCTCTGCTCGCCAACCCGAGCGGCGCTGCTCAGCGGCCGCAACCATCACATGAACAATATGGGCTCGATTACGGAGACGGCCACCGCCTTCCCTGGGCAAACAGGGCAGCGCCCCAACAGCACCGCGCCACTGGCGGAGATGTTGCGTCTGAACGGATTTAGTACCGCCGCCTTCGGCAAGTCCCACGAGACCGCGGCGTGGGAAGTCAGTCCCTCCGGGCCGACCGACCGCTGGCCGACTCGTTCCGGATTCGACAAGTTCTACGGCTTCATAGGGGGAGAGACCAACCAATGGGCGCCCCTGCTCTACGACGGGATGACTCAGGTCGAGCTGTCACAAGATCCGAAATACCATTTCATGACCGACATGACCAATCAGGCGATCAAGTGGGTGCAAGCGGAGAAATCGCTCACGCCGGACAAGCCGTTCTTCATCTACTTCGCGCCGGGCGCCACCCATGCGCCTCACCATGTGCCGAAGGAGTGGATCGCCAAGTACAAGGGCAAGTTCGACCAGGGATGGGACAAGCTGCGCGAAGAGACGCTGGCGCGTCAGATCAAACTGGGCGTGGTTCCGACGGGCACGAAGCTCGCGCCAAAGCCGGAGGCGATCAAGGACTGGGCTACGTTGAGTCCCGATGAGAAGAAGCTCTTTGCCCGACAGATGGAAGTGTTTGCTGGGTTCGGTGAGCACGCCGACGTAGAGATCGGCCGGCTGATCCAGGCCATCGGCGAGATCGGTCAACTCGACAATACACTCGTCTTCTACATAATCGGCGATAACGGGGCGAGCGCCGAAGGCGGCATGGTTGGACTCTTCAACGAGTATACCTATTTCAACGGCGTGTACGAGACCGTCCAGGACATCCTCAAACATTACGACGAGCTTGGCGGTCCGGCGACCTATCCGCACTACGCCGCCGGGTGGTCCGTCGCGGGCGATACGCCCTTCACCTGGACGAAGCAGGTCGCGTCCAGCTTCGGCGGGACGCGCAACGGAATGGTCATACACTGGCCCAAAGGGATCACGGCGAAAGGCGAGGTGCGGACCCAGTTCCATCATGTCATCGATATTGCGCCGACGATCCTCGAGGCCGCTGTGCTGCCCGAGCCGACGAGCGTAAACGGCACAGCCCAGACTCCCATCGAAGGCGTGAGCTTGGCCTACACGTTTGCCGACTCTAAAGCTCCGAGCCGACACACCACCCAGTACTTCGAGATTTTCGGCAATCGCTCCATGTACCACGACGGATGGCTTGCCGGCACCGTCCACCGGGCCGCGTGGGAATTCAAGGTCCGGAGGCCACTCGAAGACGACATTTGGGAGTTGTACGATGCACGGGAGGACTTCAGCCTGGCCAACGACCTGGCCGCTAAGAACCCCGAGAAGCTAAAAGAACTCCAGGACCTCTTCTTGAAGGAGGCGGTGAAGTACTCCGTTCTGCCCCTCGATGACCGGCTTCAGGAACGCTTCGTCGCCGCCTTAGTCGGTCGGCCGGACTTGATGGCCGGCCGCACCTCCTTCACAGTCTATGAGGGGATGATGGGGATGTCGGAAAACGTCTTCAGCAACTTGAAGAACAAGTCGCATATGATCACCGCCGAGGTGGAGATTCCCAAGAAGGGAGCCAACGGTGTGATCCTTGCTCAGGGCGGCCAGTTCGGCGGCTGGAGCCTCTATGTGAAGGACGGCAAGCCGACATACACGTACAACTGGCTGGGCCTGCAGCGGTACACCGTTGCCGCCCCAAGCTCGCTTGCAGCTGGAAAGGCGACGATTCGGTATCAGTTTGCCTATGATGGCGGCGGCATGGGCAAGGGCGGCACGAGCACGCTCTTCGTCAACGGGAAGAAGGTTGCCACGGGTCGAATCGAAAAAACGCAATTCGCTATTTTTTCGGCGGACGAAGGCGCCGACGTGGGTGTGGATGAGGGCACGCCGGTGACGGAGGGCTATAAGAAAGGCAACAACAAGTTTACCGGCAAAATCCAAAGGGTCACTATTGATTTGAAAGACGTACAATCTGCGAACACCGAGCCAGAGCAGCACGCCGTGCGCGATGTCCACGCACGCAAGACAATGACGGACTAACCCAGATTCTTGTTGGATGAACAGTGGATGTCGGGCAAACACAGGGAATCGAACTGGCTCCTTGCGCCAGCAAAGACACCTTCACGATGAATCTCCGTCTGTACTGGCCGAAAGCCGAAGCACTCAGCGGCGCATGGCACCAGCACTGGTCGAGAAAGTTGAATAAACGCCAGGACACTTTACTGCCGTAAGACCTCATGCGCTGTCCCGCTCAGCGGCCAGTTCCAGAAAGTCGTCATCGAACTGAAGGAAGTCATTCCTCAATCAACAAGCGCGCTGATTGTAATGGCGAAGTTTATGGGAGAAACGAACAAGCCGCTACCGGAAGGAATTCTAGCCTCAATACTCACCTGACACGCACGGCCCCCTGCGGTTGTCACTCCGCTACCGCTTATCACACCTGTTATGTTTGACAGTATCTGCCCCATCTGAGCCGTGTTACAAAGACGCGTTCCTGACAATATCTGAATCCAGTACGGTCATTTTGAGTGATCGCCTGTGTTAAGAAGCAGGGGTCGCTTGCATGACTACAGATAGAGTTTGACAAGGAGGTCGCCATGGCTCGCACGGCAGAACATCTTCGCCTGGAAGAACATAAATCGGAAACCGCGCGGTGGAAGAAATGGGGTCCCTACTTGAGCGAGCGGCAGTGGGGCACGGTGCGGGAAGATTATAGCCAGGATGGCAATGCCTGGGATTATTTCAGCCATGAGCAGTCCCGTTCGCGAGCCTACCGCTGGGGCGAAGACGGATTGGCAGGCATCTCGGACAATCACCAAATCCTGTGTTTCGCGCTCGCGCTTTGGAACGGAAAGGATGCCATCCTCAAGGAACGGATTTTTGGCTTGACCAATAGCGAAGGCAATCATGGGGAAGATGTCAAAGACTACTATTTCTATCTCGATAGCACCCCGACGCATTCCTACATGAAATATCTGTACAAATATCCTCAAGCCGCATTTCCCTATGAGGATCTGGTGGCCACCAACCGGCGTCGAACGCGCAATGACATGGAATACGAATTGCTGGACACCGGCATTTTCAACGAAGACCGGTATTTTGATGTCTTCGTGGAATATGCGAAGGCGGCGCCGGACGATGTGCTGATCCGTATCACGATCCATAACCGGGGGCCTGAGAAGGCTTCCCTTCATGTGTTGCCCACGCTCTGGTTTCGCAACACGTGGTCCTGGCGCTATGGCGGTAGCAAGCCGGTCCTTCGGTCTGTGAAGGGCACGAAGGGCGCTGCCGTTCACGCACACCATACTGATCCCCTGTTCCAGGAGTCTCTGGCAGACTGTTATTTGTATAACGATGGCGGGGCGCCTCTCCTGTTTACAGAAAATGAAACAAATAACGCCCGGCTTTTCGGCGGCTCCAATGCCAGCGTCTATGTCAAGGACGGCATCAATGACTATGTCGTCGGTGGCAAACGTGAGGCGGTGAACCCGGCTGGGACAGGAACCAAGGCCGCATCGCATCACGTGCTGTCCATCAACGCTCGCAGCCAACACACCATTCGTCTCCGTCTGATGACCGCCGCACCGGGCGATAATCGCGATCCATTCGGAGATTTCGACGCCCAGTTCAAAGCTCGGCAAGAAGAAGCAGATCAGTTTTATGACGCGGTGACTCCGGCCTCGGTCAAAGCGGATACCGATCGGGCTCGCGTCATGCGTCAAGGCCTCGCAGGTATGCTGTGGAGCAAACAGTATTACTATTTCGACGCCGACCGGTGGTTGGAAGAGCATCAGGCTCATCCGTTACACCAAGGGACCAATCCTTCTCGGAACCGCGAGTGGTTCCATATGGTGAACGAAGACATCATTTCCATGCCGGACAAATGGGAATATCCCTGGTATGCCGCGTGGGATCTTGCCTTCCATACCACCGCCCTGACCGTTGTCGATCCTGACTTTGCCCGCGATCAGTTGAAACTTATGCTGACCGGAAACTACCAGCACCCTAATGGACAGGTTCCTGCGTATGAATGGAACTTCAGCGATGTCAATCCACCGGTGCATGCCTGGGCCACGCTTTTTCTCCATCGTCTTGATGTCGGACCTCGCAGCAAAGCGGATATCGATTTTCTCAAGGCTGCATTCTCCAAGCTGGCGCTCAATTTCACCTGGTGGGTGAACCGCAAGGACCGTAACGGGAAGAATGTCTTCGAGGGAGGGTTTCTTGGCCTGGACAACATCGGTGTGTTCGATCGAAGTTCTCCCCTGCCGACGGGAGGGTATTTGGAACAAGCCGATGGGACCGCATGGATGGCGCTATTCAGCCAGAACATGGCGGAACTGGCCGTTGAACTGGCTGCGCATGACACCATGTACGACGAGATGGCTGCCAAATTCTTTGAGCATTTCCTGTGGATCGCGGCGGGCATGAACGGCTCCGGACGGGAGGGAATGTGGGATGAAAAGGATGGGTTCTACTACGACCTCCTCCGTCTCCCGGATGGGAGCGGGACCCGTTTGAAAGTACGGTCGATGGTTGGCCTCTTGCCGTTGTGCGCGACCACGGTGATTGAACCCTGGCAACGCGAGCGGGTGCCGCGTGCGCTTCGGCTTATGCGGGAGCGAGCCAAAAGGATGCCCGAGGTGTTTCAGTGGATTCATCCTACCGGCGAGGGACATCTCGGAGTGGGCGAGCGGGGCATCATGGCGCTCGTCAATCCGGATCGCCTACGTCGTATCCTCGGAACCATGCTGAGCGAAGATGAGTTTCTGGGGCCCTATGGACTTCGTTCGATTTCAAAGGTTCATGACCAGAACCCGTATGTCTTTCATGTGAACGGCCAAGAGTTCAGGGTCGGCTACCTGCCTGCGGAATCGGATACGGGCATGTTCGGCGGAAATTCTAACTGGCGGGGGCCGGTGTGGATGCCGGTCAACGTGCTGATTATTCGGGCGCTGATTCAGTTCTATTTGTATTACGGGGATACATTCAAGGTGGAATGTCCCACGGGATCGGGACGCCTGATGAATCTGTTCGAGGTGGCCAAAGAAATTACCGAACGGCTCGTCCGTATTTTTCTCCAAGATACGAAAGGGCGTCGCCCCGTGTATGGCGGTACGGAGAAGTTCCAGACCGATCCTCACTGGCGCGATCACCTATTATTTTTTGAGTACTTTCATGGCGACAATGGGGCCGGACTTGGTGCGAGCCATCAGACGGGGTGGACGGGCTGTGTGGCGAAGCTGATCGAGGTGTTCGGAATGGTCGATCCGAAGAAGTTCCTGGAAGGCGGAAAAACTTCCCTCTATCGCCAAGATGAACCAAAGCGTTGAAAGGTGTGCCGGCGATGGCATGGTCTTCACATCCTCGTATCTATGAAATTAATACCTGGGTTTGGCTCAGTGAATTGAGTCGGAAACACGCTCGTCCGATCACGCTTGGGAAGGTACCGTCGCAAGAGTGGGACGGAATCGCGCAACTTCACGTCGATGCTGTCTGGTTCATGGGAGTCTGGGAGCGCAGTCCTGACGGTCTGGCAATCGCGCGGACGAATCCTTCCCTGATGAACGAGTGCCTCCGAGTCCTGCCGGATCTTACGGATCCCGATATTGTGGGATCCCCCTATTGTGTCCGTCGCTATGTGGTGGACGCAGCGCTCGGCGGACCGGACGGACTGGCCGAGGCCAGGAAGCAGCTGTCGGCAAGAGGACTCCGGCTCATGCTCGACTTCGTGCCCAATCATGTGGCTCCCGATCACCCCTGGGTCGGTGAGCACCCGGAATACTTTGTGCGGGGGAACCGCGCGGATCTTGAACGAGATCCCGCATCATTTCTGGAAAGAGCCGGTCAGGTGTACGCATGCGGTCGAGATCCCTATTTCCCGGCCTGGCCGGATGTGCTTCAGCTCAATGCCTTCGATCCAGGATTGCGTCGGGCCGCGACCGAGACCGTCTTGGATATTGCGGGGCAATGTGACGGCGCGCGCTGCGATATGGCCATGCTGTTCATCAACTCGATCTTTGAACGGACGTGGGGTCAGCGGGCCGGTTCGAAACCTTCCACCGAATATTGGACCGACCTCATCACTACTGTGAAGGCGACCCATCGCCAATTCGTCTTCATGGCCGAAGCCTACTGGGACCTCGAATGGGAATTGCAGCAGCAAGGATTCGACTATTGTTACGACAAGCGTCTCTACGACCGCTTGGAACAGGGGGACGTGGAGCCAGTGCGGCATCACCTGCTGGCGGACTCGGAGTACCAGCGCAGGCTGGTTCGCTTTCTCGAAAACCACGATGAGCCCAGAGCCGCTGCGACATTTTCACCCGATAAACATCGCGCGGCAGCGGTGGTGGCTCTTACACTACAGGGCGCCAAACTGCTTCACGAGGGGCAATTTCAGGGGCGACGGACGAGAGTGACCGTCTTTCTCGGACGGCGGCCGGAAGAGCCATCGGATGTCGAGCTCGAAGGTTTTTACCATGCGCTTCTTCGCCAAACCGCAGAGGAACCATTTCAGAGTGGTGAGTGGACGATGTGCGAGTGTGACGGTTGGACGGACAATATGAGTTGTCGAAATCTTCTGGCCTGGTGTTGGAAGAAGGCGACGGTTCGCTCCCTGGTGATCGTCAACTTTTCTGGGGCCTCTTCTCAGGCGCGTGTTCGGCTCCCATGGTCAGATGTAGGCACAGGAACATGGAGTTTGGTAGACGTGCTCTCACAGCAACGGTACGAGCGAAGCGGAGAGGAAATGACCGGCTCAGGGTTCTATGTCTCGATTGAGCCATGGCATTGGCATTTCCTTCGTCTGGAGGCGCACGCATAGCCGATGGCTCTCGCGACTCTCAACCAGAAGACGTACGCCTGCGATTTTGAAGGTCGGTGAGCCGGGCTCGCTTCGGTCAGCGCCGCAACTTTATTCATCACCAAAGACAATCGCGCAAACGAACCATGGATGATGGTGAAAGGTAACATGTATGCAGGCCGTCGCCTGGAGGTTCGGTTGTCTTCTCGCGCTAGCCATAGTGACAGATGCGACTCCATGCACGGCTGAGTGGACAGTCAATGCGCAAGGCAGTTTGTTCTACACAGACAATGTGGGTCTATTCTCCGCCACGCGCCGGCTCGATCTCCATGGAAGATCCCACCACACGCCAGCCATCGATAGTGCGCTGACGGGAAAACGATCAGACATGCTCTTCGAGCCGGATGCGAACGTCACGTCTCAATTAGGACGTACCGACCTATCGTTCCGAGGCCAAGCCTTCGTCTATGCCGTGGCTCCGAAATTCAACAATGCAACTTCGGCGTTAGGCGTTACATCACATTGACCCGAACACGAGACTTCTCATGCCTACTACGCTACACCGGATCCTCTCTTAGGGGACAACGAAAGCCGGCAGACGGACTTGACCGAGGAAGAGCGGGTGACGAGCCCTATCGGGTCTGTTGGATCGAAATTTGCTTTCATTCGAACGAAAACAATTGGATCACGGGAATAGAAGGCGACGAGCGAAAAGGTGGGCATAAACCGTCTGAGAGGGCGAGGTGACCTTCCGATACCGAATAGCGGATCGTCTTGCTCGGGTGGTTGGATTTCAGCGGGCACAACGAAGACGGAGTTTTGAAGAAGAGATCGTGCCTAATACCAATGTGTCGGTCGTATACATTTTAAGTCAAGACTGCCTATCCTTTGGATTTCTTCGACAATGAGTACGTTGGATCTTCAGTCACCATCATTGGCGATGTTTTCCATGGGATAAGGATTATCGCTCGGCTTGGCCGTGGTTTCTGTGATTCTTAAATACCGCCGTTTCCATTCCCACCCTGTCAAAAGTGACAGTATCGACACCGGCTAAACCAATTCATCCTTTAGAAACATTCGATATCTGTTCGTACAATCGAATGGGATAAGGAAGATTGTCGGCATGGGCGAGTACGCACGCTCTACTCTAGGTCTTGGTGCAGATCGCAGGAAGCCTTTAACCTTTTACGAGGAGTCTAAGATGAAAGCGTTTGTCCGATGTGTCCTAATTGGAATTGCTCTTGTTGGTCTGCCAGCTCTCGCCCAGAGCGCTACAGACAGTAAAATGGAGATCTTGCTTCAAAAGATCAAAGCAGACAAGAAATTCTTGGTCGCGAGCAATATGGGGCTCACGGACGATGAAGGAAAGAAATTCTGGCCACTGTACGATGAATATCAAAAAGAATTGGAGCAGGTGAACCAGAGTATCGGCAAGACCATTCAGGAGTACGCCGATGCGTTCAACAAGGGCCCTGTTCCAAACGACCAGGCAAAAAAACTTATGAACGACGTGCTTGCAATAGAGGACAAGGAAGTGAGCCTCAAACGGGACTATGCGGACAAGATCGGCCAAGTGTTGCCCGCAGCCAAGACTGCCCGATACATTCAAATCGAAACTAAAATCAGGGCACTCGTGAAAGCGGAGCTTGCGAAAGAAATTCCTCTCGTGTACTGAGGACCATGAGGCGAACGCAGTCACGTAAGAACAGCAGGGTTCGGCTCATCGTCGGGGATCGTACTGCTGTCCTGCGGGAGTCTGTCGGCGGCATGCGCTCTCTTGATGGCGCATGCCCTCTTCGGCAGGGCCATGACGCCTCAGTTCGCACCGGTTGTGATGAAATGGGTCGCCGCTGGAGAGTTTGATATGGGTTCCGACGAACCGATGTTCCCGGATGCGCAACCGATTTATCGGGTGCCGGTCGATGGTTTCTGGATCGACGAGGCGGAAGTCACGAATGCCCAGTTCGACGAATTGGTGAGGGCGGCCGGTTACGTGACGATGGCCGAGCATGTCTCCCAGGCGGAAGACTATCCTGGGGCCACGCGCGAGTTCCTTTTTGCCGGCTCCGTTGCCTTCTCTCCCCCCGATCATGCCGTCTCACGGCATGATCATTTTCAATGGTGGAACTATGTGAAAGGGGCGGACTGGCGTCATCCTGAAGGAATAGCCAGTTCCATCGAAGCCCGCATGGACCATCCGGTCGTGTGGCTTCATTCGCTTCACTTCGGCTGGTTCCAATGACAGAGCATAGGGGACGATGAGGAATTACCCCACTATCCATCGATTTGTTCCGATCCTACTCCTATTCGTCACCGTCGAATTAGCGGTGGGTTGGGAGCCGGCCGCCTTTGCTTCTACGGAGACGCCTGAACCGACACTCAGGGATCTGATTAAAGGCAAATCCAAGGAGAAGCAGGCGGAGAAACGAGCTGCTGCTGAGAATGCCGAGCTTGCCATCCCCGACGATCCGCTCGGTCGCGGAGTCCCTCGCTCGAGTGTGCGTGGTTTCCTTGCTGCGGCGAAGAGTCGAGATTATGCGCGAGCCTCAGAATATCTGGATCTGCGTAACTTGCCTGAGGAGGCGACACCGGCGCAAGGTTATGAATTGGCGAGGCAGCTGAAGATCGTATTCGATCGGGTTCTATGGATTGATCTTGAATTGCTGAGCACGAACCCAGAAGGTGACAGCGAAGATAATTTGCCCGCGGCACGCGATCGGGTCGGCCGAATCCAGGTGGAAGATGGCAAGGCCTATGAGATCTTGCTCCAACGAGTGCCGAAGGAAGACGGAGTTTACATTTGGAAATTTTCCAGCTCTACGGTAGCGGAAATTCCAGAACTCTACCGTGAGTTCGGCTATGGGCCGCTCGAACGCATTTTTCCCGCCTGGCTGTTCGACATCACGGTATTCGGTATACATCTGTGGGTGTGGGTGGCATTCATTGTGCTCGGCATTGCGCTCTATCCCGTAGCGATGCTGATCACCCGCTCGATCATTTACCTCATCAGTCGCTTTCGTCCAGATCTGAGCGAGACCATCGCCCGCTTGTTTTCAGGGCCCGTGACCCTCCTTATATGGACGGTATTAGGAAGAACTGCCGGTCAAGCGGTGGGACCGTCCATCGTTGTTCAGGCAGTGGGGCAGGCTCGAACCATTCAAGTCATTGCACTCGCCTGGTTAGTCATACGGCTCATGGATTTCGGCGTTCATCGCGTGGGATTGAACTTGGACCGCAAGGGGTTGATTGGAGCGCGAGTGTTGTTGGCGCCCGTTGCAAGCCTGCTGAAACTCGTGGCGTTGACTGGAGCGGTGTTGCTCTGGCTCGATAATATTGGTTTCAAGGTGACCACGCTGCTGGCGGGACTCAGTATCAGTGGGGTGGCGGTGGCGTTGGCGTCTCAGAAGAGTATCGAAAATGTCTTTGGCGCGCTGACGCTGTATACTGCCAGACCCGTCAAAGTGGGGGATTTCTGCCGCTTCGGAGACTCGATGGGAACCGTGGAAGAAATCGGTCTACGCGCGACACGAATCCGAACCCTGGAACGGTCGGTCATCAGCATTGCGAACGCGGAATTTGTGAGCATGCACCTCGACAATCTTTCAATGCGCGATCGCTTCTGGTTTCACCCGCTGCTTCAATTGCGGTACGAAACGACGTCGGACCAACTCCGGTATATTCTCATCGAAGTCCGCAAGATGCTGTATGCACACCCCAAAGTGCTTGGAGAACCGCTCCATGTGCGATTTCGGGGATTCGGGGAATACTCTTTCAACGTAGAAGTGTTTTGCTATATCGGCGTGACCGATTACACGGAATCCTTGGAGATTGCCGAAGATCTAAACTTTCGCATCATGGATATCGTGGCAGAGGCAGGATCCGACCTCGCCTTTCCCGCCGCGATTGAATATCAGTTGCCAGGCAAGCCGCATGACGAGGAACGCGCGCGCGCGGTCGCGGCTCGAGTCAAGGAATGGAAAGCAAAGCGGGCAATGTACTTGCCGAACTTTCCGAAGGACAAGATCGCCGAAGTGAAGGGCTCGTTGGATTATCCACCCGAGGGATCTCCGCAACACACCGGTACGTCGGCCTAGTTTACATCTGGTCGGTCGGTCTGCCAGTAGTACTGATCTAGAACAATCTGCCAAGTCAGCAAGTATTGTATTTACTGACCGTACCTCGTTCTGAGTCACCATCGCCGGTCCTCGTTGTTGCGTCTCCGATGGATCATCCATTCAATACACCTAAATCTTGGCAAATGATCACACGCCGCGCTCTGTTAGTTTTGACAGTGTTTCTTTCCCTGCGCAGTGATTACGATCTTTTGGGAGGCAAGCTGCAAGAGAGCCATCAGCATATGAGTCGTATTCGCCAAGGTCAGGCGATGCTGAGGCGGCCAGTCTAAAACGCAGGTGAGAGTGATGTCTTCATGAATGTGCAGGTGAAGAAAGAATTCGTGATTAGGAAGGGCGACATGGGAATGAGACCGAAGAGAGATCGGTGGCAAGTTTCTGCTGCTCATGGCAAGCATTCTAGTTGTCGGTGTGCCGCAACTCACGCTCGCGGACAATGTTCAAGAAGCCGAGATGATCATCGATAATGCCGGTCTTGACTTGGCAAAGGTAATCCCCACTCGCAGCAGTTGCACGAAGCGGTAGTAAAAGGCAATGAGGGAATAGGTTCACCGGTCGGTTTTAAGTCGACATTGTTGAGACCAACACGGTAATCATTGACAAAAGGTTATGGGGAGGGGTGCTTGTCCTCTTCTTGATCGTCGCGTTAATCTGGATCTGGTTCCAACTTGGTTCAGATAACGTGCGCGAATGGGCTGCAACGAAAGTCGGCTCAGCCGTCGACCGACGGGTGACGATCAAAGAACCTCTCGGATTGGCGTTCTTGCCCACGCCGACCATCGTGATCCACCAGCTTTCTATCGCCGGCCACTCAGGCGATTCCAGTGACTTCATCACCACCGACACAATAGAGATTTCGATCGCCCTACGTCCTCTCATCCGGGGATCGATCGTGATCTCACGTCTCGTCCTCGCTGGAGTCACCATCGTGTTGGATAAGGATGAGGCGGCGAGGTTGGGAAGGTCCGACAAAAATCTTCACGACGACGCCGTCACATCCGGTTCCCCCATATCTTCGGTTGAGATACGCGAGCTTGTGCTTCGAGATGTCACGCTACACGATCGACGTAGCGATTCCCCAGACGGCGACATGTTGTCTTTGCGGGAGGGAAAGGTGGAGATCTTTCCCAACCTTCCGGTCCGTCTTATCGCGAATGGGGAATTCCGAAAGGTTCCCGTTAGGGTTGAAGCGATCGGTGGCACACTTTCTGATCTCATTAGAGGGCGTGAATTCTGGCCTGTAGATGTAGTCATACGAGCGGTCGATGCAACCCTCGAGCTCAAGGGGAGCGTGGCTCTTCCATTCGGAACGTCTCGAGCGGACGTTCAGGTCACTCTAGCCTGTACGCGTCTCAGTGCACTCAACCAACTCTTGGCGGTCACATGGCCTTCCCTCGGTCCATACAGAATTTCTGGGGAGGCCAACCTTGGGGCAGATGAAATTGCCGTCAGCAACGTCCAGGCTGTATTGGGCTCCAGCGATCTGAAAGGAGATGGCTTCATTCATTTCGATCATGACCACCCCAGATGGTCGATGAACCTCGCATCGAAGAGAATCGATCTCCATGATTTCGTCGCTCCGGAAAACTCCGGGGATGCGCCGCCCGGCGAAGATGCAGAATCGGCCATGAAGCTGATCGATGGACTGAAGGCCCATGATGCGAGCATTCACCTGACGGCAGAAACTGTCATCATTGGAACCCATACCCTCGAATCCGTCGGGCTGGAAGCCACTCTGACGAGCGGTGACCTGCGACTCCTATTACATGGCGCAGACGCGTTCGGGGCGCGGTTCGAAGGACACGCCAAATATGATGTCGCTGCAAAGAGTCCTAGCGGGTCCGTTTTTCTTTCCGGGCATGCCATCGACATTGGCATGATGCTCCGCTCATTTGGGTTGGCTAACGGCGTTCTGGGCGTTGCCGACGTGACAATCAAGGCCATGGGAAAAGGAACAACACAAAGGGCGGTCATGGACTCCTTGGTGGTGACAGCGGATGTGAGCAAGGCTTCTTTTCTGCTTGCCAATCTCGAGTCAGGAAACGACATCGAACTGGGGCTCAGTGAGGCACATCTATCGATGACCCTCGCGACGGCCGGAGAACTCGCTCTGGCCGGGCACTATGGGCACCGGCGTTTCAGAATCGACGCACGGACCGGTTCACTTTCTGAATTGCTCTCCAACCACAGGTGGCCCATCCGGGTCGCATTGCATGGCGACCGGGCCCATTTGATCGTCGATGGTGCAATAGATCGGCCTCTAGAAGGCGAGGGTGTGGCACTCACCGTTCGAGGGGACCTTCCCGATCTGAACGAGTGGGATCCTTCACTCTCGGCCCTTGGGCCATTCCGATTGTCCGGCAAGCTGATTGGCCAAACGCCTCGATCCTGGAGTTCGAACTTCGTGGCTCGGTTACGCGGAACCGACATCGGAGGGCTGATGGATGTGGCATTCGCAGGCGACCGTATCGCTGTCCGTGCACACCTGACATCCCGGAATGTACGAACTGACGATTTCATGGACCAAACGCCACGCGTGAAGGAATCGGGCGGCTCGACACCGCCTCCCAACGCGCGCGAACTAGCGCAGGTTCTGCAACGTTTCGTCGCGGACGTGGAGTGGCGTGTCGAGCGCTTCCGTGCCGGCCGGTTCTATCTCGAGCCCTTTGTGCTTCGGCTCACCGTAGATAGGGGAAAGGTGGAAGCCTCATGGTCGTTGATGACCAATCAACCGGTGACCAACACCGCCTCCGTCGGGCTCGACGTGACCGGCGTTATGCCGAAATTGAGCAGTCGCATTCGTTTACAAAAAATAAATTATGGCCGTTTGCTGAGTCGGATGGGAATCACCGGACAAGTTGTCGGTACGGGTCACGTGGATATTTCGCTCGACAGCGAAGGTTGGACAAAAGAAGATCTGTTGGAGCGAGCCGTAATAGAGGTCATAGCCAAATCCCATACAATACGGATTGGAATGACCAAAGGGTTCTTGTTGGCAGTGGATCGAGCAGAAGTCAAGCTTGGGGGGCGGCCCCAGGATTCCATGAACCTATCGGTCCGAGGTGAAACACGTGGCCTTCCCTTGTCGCTGGGAATTACCACCATACCCTTGAGACAATTGCTGGAGTCAACCCATGAAGTGCCGTTCAGGTTGGTTGCGCGCGCGCCAGATCTCATGCTCGAGGTGGAAGGTCAAGTCGGAACGAAGATTGCGCGGGGTACGGCGAATTTCACCGTCAGTTTAAAGGGCTCCTCGCTTGTTCATCTGGGTCGTTTGGTTCAAATCAACATGCCTGATCTTGGGCCGTTCACCGTGGCCGGTCGTGCAGCGGTCCGAGGTCAGACAATCGGACTGTCGGGGTTACACGCAACAGTAGGCAACAGCGATGCCACCGGACGCATGGAGGTATCATGGATGGGATCTCGACCAAGGGTCGAAGGAATTGTCTCATCCGAATTGATTGAGGTTCCGATGATCGAACGTCGCGCCGATGTGCTTATGGCAAGCGAGAGGACAAAAGAGTCGCTTCCCCAAGCGATGAAGAAGGGAGGGGAGGAGGCGGCTGCGACGGCTCACTCGATCGGTAAAGAAGTGAGGCAGTTCGTTGACCCCTTCCAGTTAGAGCGTGCTAAGGTTCCGAACGAAAGCACGAGGCTTATCCCTGAATGGGTATTACCCGTGGAGTCTCTTCGTTCAGCTGACCTGGATGTGCAGTGGACGGTCAACCGGCTATCGGCTCCGCCGGTCGAATTCCATGATGTGGTCGGGATGTTGGCATTAAAAGACGGAATGCTGACCCTGGGGCCGATCTCTTTGGCCCACGACGGGGCGGTAACAACCGGCTTGCTGACCATGGACGGGACCCGCGATGATGTCCCCACCCGTGTGGAAATAACCACGACTCATACTAATTACGGTGGGCTGTTCAATGCGTTCCGGATCACGGACAAGGTCGAAGGGAGTGCCGATATCCGCTTCATCTCCCAAGGAAACGGTCGCACGCTGCGAGAACAATTGGCCCACGTGAATGGCCATCTCGAAATCGTCGCCGGTCCGGCGAGGTTGGCGACTCGCTATGTGGAATTGTGGGCAAACAATCTTATGACCGTCATGCTCTCGCAGGCATGGCAACGGCAGGAGTTTACGCAATACCATTGCGCCGCCGGCTCATTCGACATTCTGAATGGAAAGATGAAGACCGGCGCCCTCCTGATCGACGGAACCGATCACACGATAGTGGCAGCAGGCATGTTGGCCCTCGACACTGAGGAAGTTGACTTCTTGGTGACACCGCGTCCGAAGGACGTTGCCTTGCTCAGTCTTGCTGTCCCGATTCGTTTGACGGGGCGGCTGGCCAGCCCACAGGTCTCGACGAAGGCTAACTCAATTGCCGCCAGTAAGGCATGGGAAGTCCTTCATGTGGCCGATCCCTTAGGACGGACGTTGTCCGTGCCGCACGTGATCCTAGACGACAATGCGGAAGGGACCGCCTCTCCAGACAAGAATCCTTGTATCGTTGCCCTGAGCCAAAGAGGCAAGGGTCCGTTTTTAACCGAAACAGTGGTCCGGACCGGGTTCGAGTGGCTGGCGGAGCAGTGGCGTCGAGCCGGATCAGCAGTCGGTCGTCTGTTGGGAGTAGGGACAACGGTTCCGGCTCGCTAGCGGCTGGTGCATTAGGTTGTGAGTCTTGGATTGCCAGATGCTTTTCGTCGTTGGACACTTCAAAAAAAACAGGGGCGCTGGGATTTCGCATAGAAAAAAGAACAAAGACATAACCAATTTGTTTTTCCGCAACGGGAAACTCACGTCGGAAGAAATGGATGATAGTGCGGAGTGCAAACGACTCTTGAATCTCGATCCAGATATATACGAATTTCGCCTGGTGTTCGGGGCGAGCGCTGAATCGAAACAGGAAATTGCGGTGCAGACTAGGTCATTGAGTCAAATCATGCTGGAAATCGGCTCTCAGATTGACTTGCCCGAAGCGCACATCGTGGCGGCGTGTCAATCCTGGATTCTCGGACACACTTGACGCGGTGACAGCACGTTCCGCTTCATGCGCATCCACGCGTCGACAGTGGATTGTTTACGGATGGTCACTCACATCGCTCGTCCATGCCGTGAGAGGATTTGATTCGACATCGGCTCCGTGTCGAGACTCAAACCATCAAATTATGCCGAGCTAGTCTTTGGCTGGCATTTGGGCGGAGGCAGGGAATTCGTGGCGGCACTGCTTCAGGAATGCCGTGGGTGCCCTGCACAGCGCTTCTCACAGAACCACCTGTCAGGTTTGACAGTATGGAGGTGATGCGCAATTCGGTATATTACAGCCTGGCGTCTGGATCACGACGTCGGACTGTAGATTGCCATGGGTAAAAAGGAGATGCCATGAAACCGATATATTGGCTCAGCTCGACGAAGCTTTGATCGTGGAAAAGTCGAAGGTGAACTTGAAGAGATCGTATGCCGACAAATTCAACGAGGTGCTGCCGGTAGCGAAGGCTGCTCGCTCTTTGCAGATCGAGACCAAAATCAGGTCCCTATTGCGACTGGAATTGGCTCGAAACATTCCGTTGGTTTCTTAAAGCATCCGAGCAATCACCATACTTGTCAGCGAGACACTGCGATTTCTGATCTCTTCTCTTGGGTAGACCGATGAAAAAGATTCTTAGAAAATGATGCCTTCGGGATTTGCGTTCACCATGAGCAGATTGTTGGAGTGCAGCAACAAGGAGGAAACAATGCATCGTAGGTTTTCGATCACAGGTTTCATGGCTCTTGTTGTATTACTTATGTCCGGTTGCTCGGAGATGCCGTCAATAGGCGGTTCGGATGCGCTCATGAAGATACTCACGAGTAAACTTGGTGTGACGGAGACTCAAGCGAAGGGAGGGGTGGGATCCGAACTCACCTTGGCGAAAGAGAAATTGCCGAGCGCGGATTTCAACGCGTTGGCGAAAACGATTCCGGGGTCCGATACGTATATGAAAGCCGCGAAGGATCTTGGGGCCGTCACCGGGCCGGTCGGTGATAAGGCCGGATTAGAGTCCGCCTTCCAGCGCTTGGGAATGAAATCCGGAATGGTAGACAAGTTTTCCGGTCTCCTGTCGGATTTTGCCGGCAAGATGGGTGGTGAGCCGGTCAAGAATGCTCTGGCTGCGGTTTTGAAATAACCAAAACCATCGAGCGCTGAACGCTTCGCCCCTACAACCTGAGGACGGCCAAGGTGAACGAGCCTTCACTCATCGAGAGATTCTGTAAGTGCTCACTCCTCCTGGCTGGGCTATTTCTGGCGGCTTGCGCAACGGTCCCGTCAGACACTGAGCCGCCGAAAATCTCTATTGCGAACATTGCCCCGAAGGACGTGACGATTTTTGAACAACGTTTCGACGTTCAACTTAGAATCCAAAATCCGAACGAAAAAGAATTAGGCATCAACGGAATACGTTTCGACATTGATTTGAACGAGCACGAATTTGCGAATGGAATGTCCGGAGAAAATGTCACTATTCCTCGGTTCAGTTCACAGGTGTTGAATGTCGAAGTCATCACCGGCCTCAGCAGTTTTCTTCGCCAATTTCAGGAATTCAACAAGACGGGTGGCAGCAAGCTTCGTTATCGCATCAAAGGAACTGCCTTTGTGGAAGCCCCCCGTACGTTCAAGTTGCCTTTTGATGAGAAGGGTGAAGTCGACTTTGGTTTTGGTGAGGTACTCGAACCGCAGTAGGCTCTTGGAGGGGCAGGTGCGGGGTGGCCCTAGTGTTCACTCCTTCTGGCTGTCTTGCTCATATTTTCAGTCCTGATTACAGAATAGTAGACGCCTACAATCGAGGCGGGATTGATGGGACATCCCGTCTCTATTCCACCCATAGGTATGGTGCCATCGCCTGCCGCCATCCGTAGTTCCATTCTAAAACAAATCATTCCAGCGATGAATCCTAATCTCAGAGACCACCTGGCAAATGAACGGACGTTTCTAGCGTGGTTCGGACCAGCCTCGCGCTAGTAGCCTTTGGTCTGGTCGTCGAGCGCCTTTCCCTCTTTCTTCACTACCTGGGTGAGACGGTATCGCAAGAGCAAAGCGTTCGCTCTGCAATCATGGGACTTATTATGTTGATGTGGTTTGGGACAGCGGTGGCTCCCATCGGTCTCTGACGGAATATCGGTGAGCCGTCGAATAGATCATCGATGTGGTCGGTCGTTGTCGTCGCGTCATCACGGCGTCGATGACGGCGTTGCTTTCAATGACGATCGCGATGTGAAGATGCGCTCTCGATCTGGCTCAATGCAAAGTCTAGGAAAGGTCGACAAAACGTGTTCGGCGCTCTGTTCATCTGTGATCATGAGATACGTGTAGCTGAGGAAGGCCATCGATGACCATATCAAGCCAACATTGCCATCATTTTCAAAGCCGATTTGCTCGAGATCTCAGGGGCCAGAAAGTGTCAACACGTTAGCTTGACGGGCGCCATTGAGAAATTGATGAATGGAGTCGCTTGTGGCGGCGTGGATCAAACGACTGATGGCGAGGGCACTTTTGGGAATTTTCTGAAATGCTCTCGTGGTCTGCACATAGGCCTCTTTCTCTCCGACTCGGATCGTATAGTGAACGATAAGTTCCAAAGAAGCGTATTGGGCATCCACAGGATCGTAGTAGAACCGCTCGATGGTGCCCGAAATATTTAGAACAGCCGTCGAGTTCACGCTATATCCTGAGAAAGTCAATTCGCCTGCTACAGCGTCGGCCAAGAACTCAGCGACGTCTTTCGATAAATAAAATTGTCCCATGCCTTGCGGATTCGATTCGATGTGACGAGGCCCGATCTTTCGGTCTTGTGAGGCGGAATACTGGAAGGGACCGATAGCGACGCTTCCTTGTCCCCTGTAGGGGTTAGCGGGGACATAATCGACTGAGATGACGCGCAAACAGCCGGAAAGAACCAGCGTGACGAGGACCAGCAAAGTAAACCGAAGCCTATAAATGGAAGGTAAACCAATAAAGAGGAGGAAGGTTCCGGTCGGGCATTTCTCACGGGGAAACCCCATGGCACGAGTCAATGTACAATCTGATCGGCGCATCTCATGCCCGTCATGTATCCCTTGCGTTGGTAATAGCCTTGGCCGCAGTCTCTATAAATGCAGATTGCTATGACGAAACAGCACCACAAACGAAGTGTAATAAGAGAATGGCCAAACCGACACTGTTAGAATTGACAGTACCGTAAACTGAGTGTGAGCTCTTATCCTCGCTCCATGCTTCGTTCCTCAAGCATCCAGAGACTCAACGATTGCTTCACAGAAAATCGCATTCCTTTATTGTCTAGTGCGGTCCAACGATCCTGCAGACGGCGGGATATCAAGAAGTTTGCCGAGTTGCCGCCCGTAGATTCCTAACCTACACAAGCTGAACTCGGCGACGGTTTTAGGTCGCTCAACTAGAATCCCACTTTTAGAAAGGTACCGTCAAGCAAACAGGCACTGTCAGATTTGACAGTTCCCCAGTTAGAGAGATCCACCGTATGATCGGGCCGTTATGATCAGTTATAGGGAGGATTAAGTCATGAACAGTCAGGGGAAGGTGCTTCTGTCTGCGGTCAAACGATGCGGCTTCATTGCCGTGCTCGCCGGCGTCATGATCTTCGGGCAAACGACGTCTGCTATGGCCGCGACGCCGATGGAGCAAGAACAGCTCGTCGACAAAGCCAAGATGACCATGGAAGCGTTTGCTGCCGATCCGGCCCTCAAAGACGCGGTGCGCGGGTGGAGGGATGCCAAAGGTCTCTTCATTGTCCCGCAGCTTCTACGGGGCGCTTTCATATTCGGCGGCGCCGGAGGCAGCGGTGTGCTCCTTGCCCGTGATGAAAAGACAGGACAGTGGTCCCAGCCCGCATTTTATAACATCGGAGCCGTGAGCTTCGGAATCCAGGCTGGAGGCGACGCATCGGAATTGGTCTTTGTCGTCACCAGTCAACGAGCTCTGGAGAAGTTTTATAGTTCGGATTTCAAACTCGGTGCGGACACGGGGATAACCGTGGGGCCAGTTGGAGGCAGCACGTCAGTCGCCGGTGTTGGCGCAGACATTGTATCGTACGGACGAACAAAGGGAGCTTTTGGGGGTATGGCGTTGGATGGGGCGATCATTGCCGTCTCGGATGAATCGAATGAACGGTATTACGGGAGGGGGGTGAGACCTGCGGACATTCTCATAAAACGATCAGTCACCAATCCAAAATCAGCTGACCTGCAGGCCGCAGCTGTTGATTTGATGAAGTAACCAAGAGGGCGGATAACGCCCTATCACAAAGGAGAAGATCATGAAGTCACTGCCAATACTCGCATTGATTGGAACCGTCATGTTTTCAACGGCGGCCCTTGCCCAGACCGCTTCAGATACTAATGTCGAGATCCTGAAGCAGAAGATCAAGGCGGACAAAAAAATGATCATCAGCCAGAACATGGACCTGACGAATACGGAAGCCGAACAGTTTTGGCCGATCTACGATTCGTTTCAAAAGGATCTGGAGGGGATCAATCAACGGATGGTCACCACGATTAAGGACTACGCCAACACCGTCAACAAAGGTCCGATCCCAGAAGATAAGGCGAGGAAGCTGGTGAATGAAGCCTTAGCGGAAGAAGAGGACGAAGTGAAAATGAAGCGCTCGTACTCCGAAAAGCTTCAAAACGTGCTGCCCCCCCCGAAGGTCGCCCGCTATATACAAATGGAAACCAAAATCCGGTCACTCCTGAGGAGAGAACTGGCAGAACAGATTCCGCTTATTTATTGATGGATTGGAATTTGTAGCGTTGAAGCGAACGGAAGACAACTTATCGAGGAGGATTCAAATGAAAACCATGGGGTTAGGTGTAATCGCCGTCAGTTTCGTCATCATGATGCAGGGGTGTGCTTCCTCACAGTCTAAGGGCCAGCCGGCTACAGCTGCCCCTCCGCAGGGATACTCGTCGGCTCAGCATGAGAAAGCGGCGCTCGATGATATGAATCGCGCCAGAACAGCTCGGGCGGGGTCGGACAAGAATCTGGAAATCTTGATGCAAAAGGTCAGAGCCGACAAGAAATTACTCGTCGCCAACAACATGGATCTGACGGATGCCGAGTCGAGGAAGTTTTGGCCGATTTACGATGAGTACCAACAGAAGTTGCAGCAAATAAACCAGCGCCTCGGCAGCACGATCGTCGAGTATGCGGAGGCCTATAACAGTGGCCCTCTTCCGGATAGTAAGGCGGAGAAGCTGATGAATCAAGTGCTCGATGCCGAGGAAGCAGAGGTGAAGTTGAAGCAGTCGTATGCCGAGAAGCTTGAAGGGGTCATTCCCGAGAGAAAGGTTGCACGCTACATTCAGATTGAAAACAAAATCCGTGCTGCGGTCTATGGCGTCCTTGCTGAGCAGATTCCACTTGCTTATTGAACTCAGGCAGAAGGCTCGAAGCGAGAATCCAGTGGAAATCTAAACAATAAGCATGGCTTATAAAAATCGTTTTATCCATGCGTAGGTGTATGTCTCCCACACGGCGAAGTAATTCAGGTCGTGTGTTCCGAGAGGAGGTCTATCTATGAAGATAGTGAGGTTCACACTGCTGGCAGTTACCATGGCAGCGGTCGTCGTCACGACCGGTCTTGTCAGCGGTGCAGCTGCCGAAGAAGGGTCGGTTAAGGCTGTTGCGACGTGGAAAGGGCGGTCATTCGTATTTCCAGTCGGCCCTGCCGAAGCCTATTTAGTAGGCGTTTATAGCGGGACTCTGTATGTGGACGATGGGAAGGGATCGCTGCATGCAGCCTCGATTGTGTGCCCTGCCACAGCCGAAGGCGACTTAAAAAAGATGACCAGGACCGGACAGGGCCGTTGCATCCTGACCGATGAAGAAGGCAACCGCGTGTACGCTCGATTCACGTGCACCGGCGATATGGAAAGTTGCCGAGGGCCATTCAAGATCGTGGGAGGCACCGGGAAGTTCACCGGTATCACCGGCGAAGGTGAAATGATCTCGCGCCTTGAAGTCGAGCAATCTACAAGGGTGATTGGGTTTGACACCGCGGAGCAGCAAGGGGAAGGCGTCGCCATATGGCCATCGCTGAGTTATAAAATTCCTTCATCCCCAAATGAGTCTGATCAAAACAGGTGACAGCGCTCAAGACTATTCGGAGGTAGTTGAAATGCACGTACCCGTTGCCATAGGACTTGTTTCACTCCTGGCGCTCTTTGTCGTTTCAAATGGAGCTCAGGCCGAGATGTTTATCTTTCCCGAAAAGGGCCAGAGCAAAGAGCAACAGGAGTTGGATCAGTTTACTTGTTACAAGTGGGCGAAAGAGCAAACAGGGATCGATCCAAATCAAGTGTCAGTCGCTGCTGCACCACCACCGCCCGAGAGTGGACAAGTTGCCAAAGGCGCCGCGCGCGGGGCGGCAGTGGGTGCCATCGGGGGCGCCATTGGAGGAGACGCAGGAAAAGGGGCGGCCGTCGGGGCGGCGGTTGGAGGAGGGGCGGGAGTGGCTAGGCGACGCCGATCCGAAATGCAATACCAAGAGTCCGTGAAGCAATCGTCTGCTGCTCAACAGCAAAAGCAACAAGAATGGAACCGCGCTTATGGCGTATGTCTTTCCGGAAAGGGCTATAAGGTAGGATAGAGCCGTTCATTCATCGTTTATAGCTAAACAGAATGTGCGTTGGGTTAGGGCCTGGCTCGCCGTGGCCTGGAGTCCAACCAGATCCAGGATCCTCGGTGAAAAACCTTTCGCGGTAGTGGAGTGCCGGAGCGGTCAGGTGTCGTACTCTTCTTGGCTACCCTGTCAGTTCTGACAGTTTATCTTTCCATACGACCTCAGTACAGTCTTTGCTGTCTATGCTGAGACAGCGCTCGATCACTACGGAGCTCGCGACATCGAGATCGGTCGATGTCACGGGCTTTCGATGTAAGTGGCGATGAAATTATGAGTAAAAAATCTAACCGGCGCATGAAGTGGGCCGCAAGTCCGTCCACCATCCGGCTCAACAGATTCAGTTACATGTACCCTCTCCTGTTGCTTATCTTCGTTACTGTCATCGTAATTTCCGTTCCTGTGGTGATGTACGGCGTGTACATCGGCGAGACGCAGCGATCAGATTCTCCTCAAGGGATGATCTGGATAGCCGGCGGTGAGTTCGATATGGGTTCGAACGAGCCCCTGTTTCGCGATGCACAGCCGGTTCATCGCGTGGTGGTCGATGGTTTCTGGATGGACGAAACTGAAGTTTCCAACGCGCAGTTCGCCGAGTTCATACAAGCCACCGGCTATGTGACCGTCGCCGAACGCGTCCCTCGCGCGGAGGATTATCCAGGTGCACCGAAGGAAAATCTTTTTGCCGGGTCCGTTGTTTTTTCGCCGCCCACTCATGCGGTGCCGCTTCACAATCACTTTGTCTGGTGGAATTACGTCAGGGGCGCAGACTGGCGCCATCCAGAAGGTGCGGGGAGCTCGATCGATAAACGGATGGACCATCCCGTGGTCCATATGACTTATGAGGACACGGAGGCCTATGCCAAGTGGTCGGGCAAGCGTCTCCCTACGGAAGCAGAATGGGAACACGCGGCGCGCGGAGGATTGAAAGGCAAGCGATTCGTCTGGGGCGACACTTTTCTACCTGACGGCCACATCATGGCCAATACGTTTCAGGGGCATTTTCCCGACCACAATAGAGCGTCCGACGGATACGTTTCTACCTCGCCGGTCAAAGCTTTTCCCTCGAATGGTTACGGACTCTACGGCATGGCCGGGAACGTCTGGGAATGGACTGCCGACTGGTATCGGCCGGATACATATGCGCGCCGCCTGAAGAAGGGTGATCCTATATGGAATCCAAAGGGGCCGAAGGCTTCGGAAAGTTTTGATCCTTCAGAACCCGGCGTAGCCAAGCGGGTGCATAAAGGCGGCTCGTTCCTCTGTACGGACCAGTACTGCGCCCGCTACATGCCGGGTGGTCGCGGGAAAGGTGCCCCCGATACCGGCACGAATCATTTGGGATTTCGCTTAGTAAAGGACGCGCCGCGGGCATGACCGAGTGTCGCCAACTCTGCACCCAATAATAATGTGAGCGGTTTGACGGGGCATGTATGGAAACGTTGCCAGGATGCAAACGCAATTTGCATGGTAGGTCGGTAAATAAGATGATGAAGATGCGGAATCAGAAGCGCCGGATCGGGATAAGCCTGAATTTGAGTACCTACTATTGCGCGCTCTCGATTTTAGTGTTCTGCCTTTTGGCCGGGTGCGGGGGTACTCAGGTAGAGATTCCCAAGCCCACTGATCGTCTGGCGCCTCCTCCGCCGCCCCCGCATATTGAAGAATCGATCGTTCATCTTAAAGTCAGTGTCCCCGTGAATGACTTGGCTTTTGCTGCGGACGCCGCCGTTCCCCGCGAAGCAGGTCAGGAGGACACCTGGCGGGATGTGGATCTGGCTGG
>AR_comb_assmDRAFT_10250054_pt1 | contig 24743 bp, 18 predicted proteins | sample ArasoioldDNA_FD_10543 | JGI IMG/M metagenome (IMG submission 10543) | reverse complement strand
AGGAGCATTGGTTCTGGCATCCCAACGATGAAGCCACGCTGAAGTCCGTCGACGAGCTGACCACGACTTATGAAGCCACGGTCGGCCATGGCGGACAGCTCATGCTGGGCCTCGCCCCAGACCAGCGCGGACTTCTTCCTGACGCTGACGTCAAGCGGCTCGAAGAATTCGGTGCGGCTCTTCGCAAGCGATACGCCGCCAACCTGGCCAAAGATCATATTCCCAATGCGGCGATCGACCTTGCTTTCGATGGTGATCCCGCCACCTTCTGGTCTGCTGCGCCGGGCTCGCACCACTCGATTCTGGAAGTTACATTCGAGAAGCCCATCACGTTCGATCAGGCTGTCACCATGGAGTGGCTCAACGACGGCCAGCATGTAGAGCACTTCCGAATCGAAGCGTGGGATGGCCAAGCGTGGGAGCCGGTAGTCGAAGGACATTCCCTCGGCCACAAGCGCATCGACAATTTTGCTCCCACAAAGACGACACGCGTTCGCCTGAATATCCTGTCGTCAACATCAGAAGCCCACATCCGCGAATTTCAGCTTTTCAATACTGGCAGAAGTCACTAGCCCAGGCAGTTCAGAGTAAACGTTCGGAGCTAGTGAAGATCGGGGAGCGAGAAGGAATGCAGGCCACGGCGCAAGCCGCAACAGCTAGAGAATGCTCTTCCCTTTGTGAGCTTTTCCCGCGGCGGGCACTGCTGTGTTGTTAGCGGGCGTTTGAGCGGAGTCGTAGGCCCCGGAAATCGAATACCAGCGCACGCGCAGCATTTCCTGAAACATCTTTGCACCGTCGACCAGCGGATTGATTCTCGTCCCGCCACTGTGTCCCCAGGCGACTGGAATTTCCTGCACCTTGAATCCCAGCTTGCGCGCGAGAAAAAGAATTTCCGGATCGAATCCCCACCGCTCAATCTTCTGCAGGGGAAAAATAGCCTGGGCAGCCGGACGCTTGAATGCTTTGAATCCGCATTGCGTGTCGGCGAATTGCAGTCCCAGGGTCATACGCAGCAGCAGATTGAAGATCCGGCCAAAGAGTTGCCGATACCAAGGCTGACGCTGGGTTTGCGTTTCCGCCCGTAGCCACCGCGACCCGATCGCGATATCAGCCCCTGCATTCAACGCGTCGAACAATTTCGGTGCTTCTTCGATCGGCGAGGAGAGGTCGGCATCACTGAATAAGATGATTCGTCCTTCGGCGTGGAGCATTCCGTTGCGCACGCTGTATCCCTTGCCGCGGTTGCCGGGATTCTCGACCAGGCGAAGCATCGGTTCGTTGGCCGCATAACTTCGCACAATGTCAGCTGTGTTATCGCGCGAGCCATCATTGACCACGATGACTTCGGCGTCCCAGCCTTGCCGGTGAACATAGGCCAGCACACTGTCGAGGCTCGCTGCCAGGCGGGCGCTTTCGTTATAGGCGGGAATGACGATGCTGTAGGTCGGCGGCAAGTAGGGTTCTCAGAACTCAGTTGTCAGTTGTCAGTTCGAAAACTGATGCTCACATGCATAGTTTGGCTGCTTCTAAGCACCTCGCAATTGTACTTTGGAGCGTAGAGGTTCAGGAAATCAGACTTTTCCCGATAAAACGAAGAACAACGCTGTAAGCCGAGGGGTGGGGCCGAATCTTTGTGCTGGGAACTGAGAACTGGCAACTGGGAACTGCCGTTATGCGACTTGCTGCTTTCGCTCCAGCATGGAGAAGTACTCGGCAACCAGCTCGGAATCCCAGAGTCCTCGTGCTGCTTCCTCGCGCATGGTCTGGGCGGCTTGCTCGTGGTTCAGTGCCGGCTTGTAAGACCGGGCCGTCCGGAGCGCGTCATAGACGTCGACCACCTGCAACACCCGCGGCAGAGCTGGAATCTCTGAAGCGGTGAGTCCGTCGGGGTATCCCGAACCGTCGGAATGTTCATGATGGTGACGGATGATCGGGAGCACGAGGCGGAGCGAATGCAGAGGCCGGCAGATGTTCTCCCCCGTAATGGGATGGAGCTTCATGACCTCCCATTCGGCGGGAGTCAGATCGCTGCCTTTCTTGAGAATCTCATCAGGAACGGCGATCTTTCCAAGATCGTGCAGGTACCCACCGCGCTTCAGGGCCAGGATGGAGTCTTCGTCCATACCGAGATGCCGGCCGAGATCCGCCGCGTGGACCGAAAGGCGCTCGCAATGGCCCTCGGTATAGGGATCGCGGCCCTCGACGATCAATCCGAGAGTGCACAGCACGGAGTCGGCGTTCTCCAATTCGTCGGTGAATTCCTTCAGGCGCAGGAGCGACTTCACCCGCGCGATCAACTCCTCGGCGAGAACGGGTTTGTTCAGGAAGTCGTCGGCCCCGGCTTCAATGCCACGGACCTTATCTGTGCTGTCGCTCAAGCCGGTGATCAGCACGAAGGGGATGAGCCGCGTGGCGGGATTGTCTTTCAGAGCGCGGCACAGATCATAGCCCGACTTGCCGGGCATCATCACATCCGAAAGAATCAGGTCTGGTGCCTGGCGAAGAACTTCGAGTTCGGCCTGCTCGGCGTTCGCTGCGGTCACGACGCTATAACCCCGCATCGTGAGCAGCTGGCTCATCAGGCCCGCGATACTCGGCTGGTCGTCAACGACCAGAATGCGCGGCGCACGACGCCTTGGTAGCAGATCACCCATATCCTGGTAAGAGGCGTTCTCCTCACTCCAAGTTGTCCCGGGTGGTACTGCTCGAGGGAAAGGAGGGGAGGGACTCATACAAAAATCGTTTTTCTACTCTGTCAATTCTACCGCCATTCTTTTCTTTTTGCGCAGGATGTTCCCCACATTTGTTGGCAGAACACTATCATTTCCTGAAAAACTTTTCTATTCCCACTTTGGCACGCCTTAACAGTGGAATGTGACTGCGGGCCTTGTTTCGTCAGCCGATCCGTGCCTACGCTCTTCTTTATGCGGCATATTGTGACAAAACTATCTTCTCTGCCTGTTCTGATTCTTGGTCTTGCTACGTCGCTTACAGCGGTAACCAAGGCGCACGTGGTCGTGTTTGGGAAGTGGACATCGGTGCCTTGGATCGCCGGAGATGAGAAGCCGGTCACGATCAAGGTCCGACCGCTGATCATTGACGGACGAGTACGCGAATACAGCCTCGGAGCTTCCCATGACATAACGGAGCGGTTGTTCGTGGTGCGCCGGGCTTTTCGCGTTAACGACAGCCTTCCCGAAGATTCGTCAGCGAGATGGCAATGGGAGCGCGGGGGATGGCTGCTGGTTGACCGCCTTACCGGACGCGTCACTGCCCTGAATCTGCCGGAGTTCGATGCATTCCATTCCGATGCGACTTGGTATCGCGATTATGTGGCGTACTGCGGAGTGGGCGACGACGGAAAGAAGGCTTATGCGGTGGTGGCCCAACTCAGTCGGCGGAAGCCTGTATTGAAGAAGGTCGTGGCTGAGGGAGTGCCTGAGGACGCGTCAGCTGATTCGATCTGTGCGGCGCCGACGTGGCAGCGGAGTCCGGTCCGTGTCACGTTCGAACCAGCGGGCGGCGCGAAACAGACGTTTGCGATTCGAGGACATGTGGTGGACATGGTTAACGACGATGAAGAGGAATAGGAACTGGCAAAGAGGGATCACGTCCTTAGCTGCCGCCGATCAGTTCCCGCTCTTTCTTGGCGCGGGCCATGCGCAACTGCTCGAGGGCTGATGCCATGCTGTTATGGGCAGCCCTGGCATAGTCTTTGAGAAGATCTTCGGTTTGGAGCGGCAGGACCTCGCCGAGGCACTCCTCCAATCGTCCGACCAACAAGTCGATCAGTTGGAGGGTACGGTCACCGTGCTGGATCGTGGGATTATCGTTCGGAAACGCCATTCCCTAATTCCTCCTCATGCCGGGGTGCACCAGAGTTGTCATTGCGCTTCCAAGATGCCCTGAACGTAAAAAAGGGATTCATCTCGAAGCATTATGCTCTACTCAGCACGATCTTGTGATTCTAATACGACAGCAAGGGGAAGATCGGTGCTGTCAGCACACTTAGGTAATCGGATCAATCATGATAAAGGCGGCATTACTAGCGAGCCTCTTCTTCGATTATGGCTACGCCCCATGCCGGCAAGGCGATCGTCCCATTCTGGGAAACGCTTTCTCCGGATAGAAGGTCCTTCCCCGCGGCGAACCGATAGCTCGCTTTGACCGGAGATGACGAGTAATTCAGGAAATAATGGATCGCATGATTGTTCGTCAGTACTCCGCTTCTTACGATGGTGGGGAAGTGGTACATCTGCTGCGGCCCGGATAGTCCGGCGCGCTGCACGGCCTCTGCAATGATCTTTCCCGCCACAGCATCGGTAGGCATGAAGCCTATGTAGGTCACTTCTCCCTTGCCGTAAGTGTTTCGCGTGATAGCCGCGTACTTGCCCCACACCGGATGGTGGTATTGCGCTACCGTTGTGGCTGTCGTGGGAGTCAGAAGTTCCATCCACCATCGGACTGTGTTGTCCGACTTTCCGACGTCAAAGGGATCTCCCTCCAGCGAAACATCCTCAGGAATCGTGAACTGGTTGTAGCGCACGCCTGCTGCCTCAGCGATGAGCCCCGGTTGAGTGGTCGACCGGACTTTCACATTCTCGTCGGAGAATCCGCTCTTGAATGTGTAGAGCAGGTGGCCTCCGGCTTTGGCAAAGGCGTTGAGTCGCTCGATTTCGGCATCGGAGGCGGCGTAGAGTGCGGGCACGAAGATGAATTTGTACTGGGATAGATCCGTAGTCGACGGGTCGACAAAGTCAACTTCGGCATTCATCCGGTAGAGCGCGTCGTAGAACGGACGAAGCACATCGTTGTAAGTAGTCTTTGAACCCCATCCGAACCTGAACGCATTGAAGGCGGTGAGCGCGCGGTTGCTTACATAAATCGCGATCCGGTTCTGTTTGCGCATGTTCACCAGTTCGGGTCCGAGCCGCGCCAAGTCTTTGCCGATCGTGCCTGCCTCTTCATAGGTGGGGTTCGGCTGGAAATCCTGGCCGAGCAGGCCGCGCCAATAGGTCTCGATTGCATTGGACGTTGTGCCCCAGTGCCAGTACTCGACCATGTTTGCGCCTGATGCGAGATGGCTGAACGCCTGAAGGCGAAGCTGCCCGGGATAGGGCGTCCACTCGGGAAAGCCCTGCGCTTCGGTTTCGATCACAAGGTAGTTTTGGCCGCCGCGCATCGAACGGGCGATATCCCCTCCCAAGGCGATCTCTGCGCCGGTAAGGTGATCCTGCGTGGGATGGTAGATATCGATTCCGGCCACGTCGAGCGCCTTCGCGGCGTCAAAGTGATTTACCTCGGGCTGAACGCCGTACGAGTAGCCGCGCCAGTCGAGATCAAAATTCTGCGTGACGAACTGATCGGCTCGCGCATGTTTGCGGACGAGCGAGGCCTGCCAGGCCAAATATTCCGTAACCAAGCCGCGCTGGAATTCGGCGAACGCGGACGACAGGCTCGCATTGATCGACCCGTTCGCTGAGGGGAAATCTTCCCAGCGATTGATCCGGTTGCTCCAGTAGTCGAGGCCGAATTGCTTATTCAGGGCCGCCAGATCCGGATGCCGCTCCTGCATCCATTTCACGAAGGCTGCCTGCACGTTTGGGCCGCTTGTCTCGTAGGACTTGGTCTCATTGTCGAGTTGATATCCGATGACGGACTGGCGATCTTTGACGTGATCGATGAGCGCAACGATGATCCGCTCGGCGGCAGTGCGGAAGTTTGGATTGGTGATGTCCATGTTCTGCCGACGACCGTACTCGGCACGCCCCTGCGGAGTGACGACCAGAACATCAGGATGTTCGCGCGCCAGCCATGTGGGAATCGCGTACGTGGGAGTACCGACGATCACTTTGATGTTGGCCTTATCCATCGCCTCAAGCACGCGATCGACATGGCTGAAATCGTAGACGCCTTCCTGCGGCTCGAGCGTTCCCCAGGTCGATTCCGCAATGCGGACGACCGTGATGCCGGTGGCCTTCATCATGCGCACATCTTCGTCCAGGCGATCCGTGGGAGCGTATTCTTCGTAGTAGGCAGCGCCGAACAGGATGGTCTGGGGAAGTTGCCTGGGAGTTTGAGCGAAAACGCTGGTCGTGGCCAGGAGCAGGAAGAGGAGGAATATTCGACAGTATGAAGTGATGAGATTCATATTCGGGCCTCGTGCGGGTCGAGTAGCAGCGTACTGCCTTGTTGCGGAAAAGCAAAGGGCGTGCTCGTGATCTCGGCTTCTGTTGTGCTTCACGCTTTTGTTTTTGCCGCAGAGATCGCTGAGAAAATCCCGCGGAGTTCGCTGAGGGCTTCCGAATAGAGGTAGGGATGTTTTGACTGCGCGTTGAGGATCGCTTTGCTCTCTTCAACGCTTCGCTCAACATGACAGTGGGGGATGTGAAAGGGTTTAATCTCCAGCGGCTTCGACTGGGGTAGTTCTTCGCGACTTTTCTTTTACCTTTTTTGTGCGGGTAGGGATGTTTCGACTGCGCGTTGAGGATCGCTTCGCTCTCCTCAATGCTTCGCTCAACATGACAGTGGGGGATGTGAAAGGGTTTAATCTCCGGCGGCTTCGACTGGTGCTAGTTCTTCGGCCATCTTTTTTTCTTTTACCTTCGCACTGGTCACGAGGATCACCGACAACACGACAATCGCGCTCCCTGCGAGGATGAACCGGTCTACCTTCTCATGTAGTACCAGCCATCCGAGAAAGACGGCCACGACGGGATTTACGTACGCATACGTCGACACCTTCGACGTGGGTACATGCTCGAGCAGCCAGATGTAAGCGGTATAGCCGATCCAGGAACCGCACACCACCAGATAGCCGACGGCGGCCAGGCTCTTCGGCGCCCAGGTCGCATGCGCGAGATCGCCGTTGAAAAAGGCAAAGATGAAATTGCCGACTCCTGCTGCGGTCACTTGCCAGCCGGTCGCACCGAACACATCCATCCCTGACTGCCACTTCTTCGACAGCACCGATCCCAGAGCCCAGCTGAACGAACCTCCAATCAGGCTAATCGATGCCAACAGTTCCTTCCGTCCCAGGCTTCCCGCCTGCAGTTGCGGCCACACCAGGACAAACAATCCGACGATTCCGAGTCCCAGACCCGCTTTTCCGCGACCGGAAATGTGGTGATCCCCAAGCAACAGCGAATCGAGTACCAGAAACCAGAGTGGAGTGATGGCGATGATCAGCGCTGAGAGTCCCGACGAAACCGTCAGTTCCGCGTAAGAAAGGGTGAGATTGCCGCCCATTAACAGGAGCAGCCCCACAATCGCGGACAATGCGATCTGGCGGGGTGAATACAGAATCCTGTGGCCAGTGAGCGCGCAGACGGCCAGCATTACGACTCCGGCAATGGAAAACCGCAACCCGCACATCAATGCCGGGGGGATGGTCTGTACGGCAATGTCAATGCCAAGGTAGGTTGAGCCCCAAAAGACATACACGAGTCCGAAGGCAAGAATCACCATCCACCGTTTTGGGGGTTGCGCGGAAGGCATAGGATTTTGGGATACAGGAGAGACTACAAGAGATAGAGTACATCGGCAGGCGCTTCGATTCGAAAAAAGCAGTGGTCGGTGAATCAGTGATCAGTGGTCAGTGGCCAGGGGTCAGTCCTCATCGCTGCCTGCTTGCCTCTGGCCTCTGGCTTACTTCACCTTTTCGTACTCCGCCCTTGCCGCCACCAGCACCGGCACATCCGGGTCTGCGTCCTTCCAGTAGGCGAAGAAATCTTGATACGCTGTGCGCGCCTTTGCCGTGTCGCCTTGCATCGCATACGCCCGCGCCAGATTCAGTTGCGAGAGCGGATATTCGATCCCCCAGGCTACTGCGCCGCGGTGATCAAGAACGCGCTGAAATTCCGCCGCCGCTTTCGCACCGTCGTGCAATTTCAGATATGCCATCCCCCGGACAAATGCTGGCGTAGGACCCAGCGCACGGGGACCGGTTCCAAACTCGTATCTCCGAATCGCTTCGAGCGTGTTCACAGCCTCGGCCGCCTGGTTCCGCGCGAGCTGCTGCATCGCGCGGATCTCAACACCGATCATTGTCTGGATGAAGCGGTTGTTTGGTGCATCGGCCAGCGCGCTTTCCAGCACAGACGTAGACTTCGCCGCATCCCCGGCCGCCGCGTATGCCATTGCCGCCCCCCAGCGCGTGTCGGGATCATTCGACATTGCAAGAGCTTGTGCCGCCTTTTGACGGCCTTCGCCTTCATATCCTAGCAAAGCTTCTTCAGAGGCCTGGAGAGTCAGTATTAATGCGGCAGTTTCTTTTGCTCCCGATGCGATGAACGCCTGGCTCATCTGCTGCCACAGGTCACGGGAACTCTGTACTTTTCCCAATGAGGTGGTCCACGTGGCTGTGAAAAGCATCACAAAGGGTTCGAAAGAGGTTCCCTTCGCTGTCTCCAGTTCATGTTGAACCGCGGCCCGATCTCCCCTGTAGTAAGCGAGATCGAGCAACACAAAGTGAATCCCCGAACCATCCACCTTCTTCGCGACTGCTTCCTCGGCGATGCTCTTCGCCTCGTCGAAGCGGTTCAAGGCTTCGTAGGCCCCGGCCATGTTGTCGTAGCAATACGCATCCCGCGGATCCACTTGGTGTCCCTGAACCGCGTGCTCCAGCGCCTTCTCGTGCATGCCCAGCGCCGACGAGGCTAATGCGGCATTGCTGTAAGGAGCTGAATCCCGGGGATACGTCTGCGACCACTGCATGTAGACGTCGAGCGCCTTTTCGAAATCAACCACTACTTCGTCGTAATAGTGTGCCTCAATGTAAAACTTCTCGCGCTCGCTGGCGCGATCACGCAGTTCATATGCCTTCCTGAGAGCCGCCATGCCTTCCGCGAGCCGGCCCAAATTGAACGAAGCCACTCCCAGCGTCGCATAGGCGCTGGCAAAGTTAGGATCGAGTTCGATGGCCTTCTTCAGGTTCGGAATAGCGGCGTCGTCCCGCATCTTCAGATGTTCGGCCTGCCCCTGGCTGAAGGCCTGAAGGGCCTCCAGGGATGACGTCGTCGCCTGCTCCAGCGGCTTGGCGAATTGCTGGACCGACGCGAGAGATTCGCCCATCTTCTGTCGCAGGCTCGAGGCTGCCTTGTCCAACGACTTCAGTACCTGCTCTTTGTTGTCGACTTCCACTTGTTCCCGCGCCAGCGCGTCGCCGGTTCCGCCATTGAGCGCGGCGAGCGTGATGACATAGTGATTGCCCAATCCAGCAATCGATCCTGTGAGCAGCGCCTTGATCCCCTGGCGCTGGCAAATTTCCCGGGCGACATCGTTCGTGATCCGCTCGTCGCCCGGTTTTCCCATCAGTCGCAGCGCAGCTTGAATCTTCGAATCGGGAACAATGTTCAGGTAGGGTGATTGTTCCAGTTGCACCGCCAGCGCCTGCTTGAGAGTGCCATCGAATACGGCATCTCCGGTTGTATTGACGAAGTCGGCCAACAGTACGCTGTCCCTTTCCGAGAGGACTGCCGTCGATCGCGAACGGAGATACCATCCCGCCACGATCAACACCAGCAGCACACCGGCGGCGATCGGCGCTATGGTTTGCCAGCGGTATTTCGAAACTGCAGGACTGACGATCGACACGCCAACTGCAGCGGCCTGCGACGGGGCTGAGGAGTGCGCCGCGGTGTGACCGGATGGCGCCTTAGCCGCCGGAGTTTCGGTTACGGCGGGAATCGATCCTGAACTGTGCGCGATCGCGCGGCCGCTGTCGGTATCGCGCTTCAGGCGCTGCAAATCCGCGCGCACGTCAGCCGCATGTTGATAGCGGAGATTGCGGTCTTTCTCCAGAGCCTTATTGATTGTGTCTTCCAGCTTGAGCGGCAGATCGGCATTGAGCCGGATCGGCGATACCGGAGCGCGATTGAGAATCGCGTCGAAGATCAGCGCGGAAGTGTCTCCGCGAAATGGCAGAGCGCCCGTAGACATCTCGTAGAGCACTACTCCAAAGGAAAATAAGTCCGTGCGTGGATCCAGTTCCTTGCCCTTGGCCTGCTCCGGAGACATGTAGGCTACGGTCCCCAGCGTCGATCCGGGACTCGTCAGGTGTTCCTCCAGCACCACCGAAGAAGGGGCGGTTACGTCGGGCACTTCGCCTGGCGGTTCTGCCTTCACCTTTGCCAATCCGAAATCAAGAATCTTCGCGTGCCCGCGCTTAGTGACGAAGATGTTCGCCGGTTTGATGTCGCGGTGAACAATGCCCTCGGCATGCGCCGCATCGAGGGCGTCGGCAATCTCGATGCCCAGCGAAAGGATCGACTCCAATTCCATCGGACGCCCGGCGATCAAGTGCTTCAGGGTGGCACCGTCGAGGAACTCCATCACGAGGAAGGTCTTGCCCGCTTCCTCGCCGATGTCGTAGATGGTGCAGATGTTCGGATGATTGAGCGCAGATGCGGCCTTGGCTTCGCGCCGGAATCGCTCCAGGGCCTGCCGGTCTTGCGCCAGATCGTCGGGAAGAAACTTGAGCGCAACGAACCGCCCTAGCCGGGTGTCCTCGGCCTTGTAGACGACACCCATGCCACCGCCGCCCAACTTTTCGACGATCTTGTAGTGAGAAATCGTCTGTTCGAGCAAAGAGTCCCGTCCCCCGTAGTGCAGCCATGCTAAGGCGGGTAGAGCGGGAAGTCAAAATACGGTTCTACGGTAGGCGCGGGTAGAAATACTCCCTGCAGATCGGACACAAACCGTGAGTCACATTCCCAACTTCCGGTTTCAGGTTTGCCGGAACAAAGTCCCATCGCTCAGGCGACGCAACTCTCTTGGAACAGCGACAGTGCACGCAGACTATGACTTGGCCGTGAGGGTTGAGGTAGCTCTCGCTGGTGTGTGCTTGCGCCTGCGCATGCTGCGCTTCCACCAGGATATGGTTTGTGACCAACAACCACCCTTCCGGCACGATCGGATGGACTCGCATCAGGAATTTGCGAAATAGCTCAGGGCTGGAACACTCATACACCCATTCCCAGACAGTCTTCTCGGTTGCGACCTTGTGGAATGCATCCTGATAAAACGGTCTCAGGCTTTCATCGATAACATCCAGTACGTTCGTGCCGATGATCGCCTCGCCCTTGAGCCCAACTGCGGAATTCTCTTGCGCGAATTTGTCCCAGGCCTTGTTGTGATAGGCCAGATTCAGCGACGAATCGAGGATATAGCTCACTTGCTCGCTGGTCTTCAGCGCGCGAAGAGCGTCTGCTATCCCGATCAACTTTTCCCCCATCGGCGTAGCTCGAACCCCCTTTTGGCGTTACGCGCAGCGTTTGGCGCAAGGATTTCGCGATGACGTGCGCCGGACCCCGATGATTGACTATCACACTGATCCAAGCAATGAATGTGATTTCAATCACATCGGCGGGGCGCGCATCCTCTGTTGCGCTATTCGCGAAAGGATGAGACTTCGTACAGCGGTGTGGCCTCTTTGATCATAACGCCGACCGGCCAACGACCAACGACGCATTTTGGGGGTTACGCCGGCGCATCCCTGCAGCTATAATCAATACTGATGTTGTCCGCGACCGATGCCGCACCAGAACCCCAATTCGCGCCTTCCACACGCGCAGTCTGCCGAATGTTGGCTGGACTGCCTGGTGTGTCCGCGGCGGTATCGGGCCAACCTGCCATCGCGGTCGCGTCCTTCTCTGTTCGGTAGCGACTAGTTTTTCCTCCTACGCCTGGATTTTGCCTCGGCGGTAATCCGTCTGAACCAGGAGATTCCTCGGGGCTCAACTCAGTGGCCGCGTGGACCCTCAGGGGCTAAAGCCCCAGTCCTTAGCAGCCACGGACGGCACGACTGAAGTCGTGCCCTTCCCCAAAACGGAGGAATTCAACATGACTACCAAGACAATGACTGCAACCATTGGTCCCAAGATCAAGACCGCCCTGCCCGGACCGAACGCCAAGCGCGTGCTCGAGGGCGATGAGAAGTTTATCTCGCCGTCCTATACCCGCTCCTACCCGATGGTGGCGAAGAGCGGACGAGGCATCGTTGTGACCGATGTCGACGGCAACGAGTTCTTCGACTTTTCCGCCGGCATTGCCGTAACGTCGACCGGACATTGCCATCCTGATGTGGTCGCCGCCATCCAGAAGCAGGCGGGCGAACTTATTCACATGTCAGGCACCGACTTCTATTACGAAAACATGGTGCAGTTGGCGGAGCGCCTCTCGAAAATTGCTCCCATGGCCGGCCCGCACAAGATCTACTACGGCAACTCGGGCGCGGAAGCGGTTGAGTGTGCACTAAAGCTGGCGCGGTATCACACCAAGCGGCAGAACGTGATTGCATTCTTTGGCGCGTTTCACGGTCGCACGATGGGTGCCCTGTCGCTGACGGCATCGAAGCCGCAGCAGAAGCGGCGTTTCGCTCCGCTGGTGCCGGGTGTGACGCATGTGCGCTATCCCGATGTGTATCGCGGATGCGTTGGCGGAGCCAAGGAAGCGGACGATTTCGCGGTGGGCTGCGCGCGGTTCATCGAAGAAAAGCTGTTCAAGACCACGCTGGCGCCGGAGGAAGTCGCGGCGATCTTTGTCGAGCCGGTACAAGGCGAGGGCGGATACGTTGTCGCTCCGACGGTTTTCATGCAGGAACTGCGACGCATCTGCGATCGTCACGGCATCATGCTCGTTGTCGATGAGGTGCAGAGCGGCATTGGCCGTACCGGAAAGTGGTTTGCCGTGGAGCACACCGGGGTTGAACCCGACATGGTCTGCATGGCGAAGGGCATCGCATCGGGTATGCCTCTGGGCGTCACGCTGACGAAGGCGGATGTCATGGACTGGGTGCCGGGATCGCATGCATCGACGTTTGGCGGAAATCCGGTGGCGATTGCGGCGGCTCTCGCGACCCTCGACGTGATCGAGAAAGAGCATTTGCTCCAGAACTCGGCCAATGTCGGCGATCACATCATGAAGCGCATGGCGAACTGGCCTTCGAAACACAAGCTCGTGGGCGATGTGCGCGGGCGCGGATTGATGATTGGCGTGGACATTGTGAAAGACAAAGTCTCGAAGGAATATGCGAACGCCGAGCGGGACAAGATCGTCGAGATGGCGTTCGAGAAGGGCATCCTCTTCCTGGGCTGCGGGCCAAGCACGATTCGCCTGTGCCCCCCGCTGGTCGTGACGAAGGAAGAAGCCGATGTTGCGGTGAATGTGCTCGAAGAGTGCATCGCCGCAGTGGGAAAGTCCGCGTAGATTTTTCGTTGAAGGAAAAGGCCCGGCTGATTCCAGTCCGGGCCTTATTTTTGGTCCCTGTAGAAAGACAAATTCTCACCACAGGGGACACAGAGATCTATTTTCTGGTTTGATTTCTCGCTGATTAGCTTCCAGCAGCGGCACTTTGGGCTGCGTCGCCGAGGAAGGATTTCAGTCCGGCGTCGAGTATGTCGCGATTCTTTTCGGCGAGATCGACGAAGCGGAAGGGTTGCATCCATCCCTGCGTCGCCCACATGGGAAACAGCATCTGCGCCTTGCTGCGAATGGTTTGCTTCTGGAGGTGGAAGATCATTTCCACTTCGAGCTTTTCGTCGAGCGGCTTTTCCAGGTGAATCACTCCGCCGCTTGTCGAGAGCTGATGAATGGCGGCGCGCACGGAACGCTTGTTGGGCAGGCGTACGAGTACGAGCACCGATCCCCGCAGCTTCACACGGAACGGCCGATCCGGCAGCTTTGGCGGAGCGGGTTCCGGCTTGGTCTCCGGGGGCGGTGGCAACAGCCGGGCCGATGATTCGAACTCGTCTTCCATAGGCTCTGCCACAGTATGGCAGGCGTGGAATGGCCAGCGAAGTTACGGAAGAACAACATCGCAACTGCAACCACAGGGTTAGAGGGAATGAAGGTTGAGGCGCGGATCTATTTGCGACCGGGATGGACTTCAGCGCCTTCGGCGAAGAGGTTGTAAGGCCAGGATTTCTTCTGCACTGCGGCCTTCGGCACAGCTGCGTTGTTGGCTGTCGCGGCCACGGGGTCGTTCTTGGCGGCGGCATTCCAGTCCCCGGGGGGATCTGCGATTCCCCACACATTGCCATGGTTGTAAAGAGCACATCCAATGAGGAAGCCGTGATTTCCCAGCGGGAGGCAGTTGGCGACGCGAGCGGTGACGGTTCCTCCGCCGGGCAGATCGCTGATCATGACTGGAGTTTCGAGTTGGAGAGCGCGGGAACTGCGGAAGCCGCATCCCGTCGCGCTGGCCACGAGCACCATACAACGCTCGGCGAAAGGACGCATGCGGTCCAAGCTCGTGACGCTCACCGGAATCTCCACACGCAAGCGCGTACTGCGTCGGGTCGTCTTGGGCGTGAGTACTTCCATAAGGGAAGAATCGTCCGAAAGCAGCAAAACTTCTGCCGGCGAGACCTTATTTATTTTGGCAGATTCCTCAGTGGACTGATGGTGACTTCGGTAACCGCTGATTTATCGGTCGTGACCAGCGGCCCGAAAGAGCCCGAGCTGCCGGACAGCCGAGGCGGCTGTCCCTACACGTACATTGCTGCTGTGTTCAGCGTTTCGCGTTGCGGCGGGCTTGGGCGATACCGGCGGCGAGGCCTTTCTGCACGACTCTGCCGTAGCCGGACTTGTCCATTGCGGCCATGGTTGCGGCTGCGATGCCGCCGGGGGTGGCGGCTTCTTGCAGGAGTTCGTCGAGCGTTAATCCACTCGTGCGCCAATACTGGATGCCATCGGCCAGAGCGTGAGCGGCGGCGGTCAACGCTGTGTCAGGATCTAGTCCCGCGCGTTGCGCGGCGGCGGACAGCGCAACCAGAGCGTGGTATCCGTGGCTTGAGGAGTAGGTTGCGGTGAAGGAGTCGAACTGCTGTTCGGGAACTTCCACGACCTGGCCGACTTCACGGAATAAATCGCGCACACTCGTGCGATCTTTCTTGCTCACATCCTGATCGAAGCACAGAGCGGTTAGGCCTTTTCCCACGCGACAGACCGGGCTGGGCATGGCCCGCACCCATCGTGTTGCGGGAAGAGCGGAGCGAAGGTCTTTGAGCGGAATGCCTGCTGCCAGGCTGACACAGAGGCGAGGCTTCGCGCCGGAGTTTGCTATTTCGTCGAGCAGGCCGGCGACCGAAGTGGGCCGGACTGCCATGACGACGATGTCCGCCTGCTGGATGGCTTCGGGCAAGTCTCGAGCAATTTTGACTTTCGATTCACGCCGCAAGTGTTGCAGCTTCGTGCGATTTCGGTCGTGGACTACTATTTCTCGGCGATCGCCCGCGAGGCGCAGTCCGGCAATCAGCGCGCTGGTGATGCGGCCTCCGCCGAGGAATGAGATGGTTCGCGGTTTAATCTGCGGTGCCTCCGCCGTCGACGATCAGCGCTGCGCCGGTCATGAAGGATGAATCATCGGATGCGAGGAACAAAACGGCTTTCGCGATTTCATCGACGGTGCCGATTCTGCCCAGAGGGCGGTTGGCACATCCTGCGATGTAGTCTTTCCACTTGAGGCCTCGCATCTTCGCGTCCACGGGAAGCATGGGAGTTTCGACGTCGCCCGGGCAAACGCAGTTGACGCGGATTCCTTGCGCGCCGTGGTCGATCGCCATGGCTTTCGTCATCAGCACGACTCCGCCTTTTGAAGCGCAATACGCGACGGCATGATCTCCGCCGACGATGCCCCATCCGGAGGCATTGTTGACGATGACGCCGCGACCTTGAGAGATCATGGTGGGCAAGACGAACTTCGACATCAAGAATGTACCTTTTAGGTTGATATCGATCTGCTCGTCCCATTGCTTCTCGGAGCACTCGAGGGCGGTCTGGGGATAGTAGACGCCGGCGTTGTTGAAGAGAATATCGATGCGGCCAAATGCGTTGAGAGTCTCTTCGACGGCGCGGCGGCAGTCGCCCGGCGAACTGACATCGGCGCGGAGAAAGATTCCGGCGTCGCCGAATTGCTTGATCTGCTTGAGGACGGCTTTGCCTCGATCACGGTCGCGGCCTGTGATGGCGACTTCGGCGCCCTCTTTGGCGAAAAGCAGAGCGGTTGCTTCGCCGATGCCGGAGGTTCCGCCAGTGATTAGTGCCACTCGATCTGTCAGTCGCATCTTGTGGTCCTCATATCTTCGGAGTCACTGCTGATCGCGTCAGCGGCTGGCAAGACCGCCAGCGGTCTCGCCGCCATCCAGCGTGAACACCTGTCCGGTGGCGAATGCCGCGTCGTCGGAAGCCAGATAGGCGAAGAGCGCGGCGATCTCATCGGGTGAGGCGTGCCGGCCCATCGGAATCTTGCGATTGACCTCTGCCCGCATGGCGTCAGAATATTCGGCGCGCTGCATCGGTGTGAGCACATATCCGGGGGCGACGGCGCACACGCGGACTTTCGGAGCGAGTTCGAGGGCCATCGACTTCGTCAGTTCGATCACCCCAGCCTTGGTGGCGTTGTAGTCGGCGTAGAAGGGATAGCCCATCACGCCGTTGGTCGATGCGGTTTGGAGGATGACTCCGCTACCGCGCTCCCACATGTGGCGTGCCGCGGTTTGCGCTACATAGAAGACACCCGTCAGGTTGACAGCGATCACATGGTCCCATTCCTCAGGAGTGATGTCGAGGAACTTGTGACGAATGCTGATGCCGGCGTTGTTCACCAGCACGTCGACGCCATCCATGAGCCGGATGGCTTCGGCGAATGCGGCCTCGACCTGCATGAGATCGGTGACGTCGGCAATGATGGCTTCGCCGAGGCCGGGCAGTTCCTGCTTGACGCGAGCACCGGCGCGGGCATCGCGATCGAGCACGCATACCTTCGATCCTTCTTCGAGGAAGCGTGCGGCGGTGGCAGCGCCGATGCCCGAGGCTCCGCCGGTGATGAGAACGCGTTTGTCTTTTAGTCCACGCATGAAACCTCGCTTCTAGCTTCTAGCTCCTAGCTACGTCGCATCCGAGCTTCGCTCGGACCGCGGACGAGGCGTCCGCGGCTACACAACCCGGTCCGCGGCTACACAAGCGCGGCCACAGCATCAACATCCTGCGGCTCTGACTGCTATCGTATGCGGTACCGCTCGCAACAGCGTCATCAATTCGTTGTCGCATGGGCGGTTGATGTCGTAGATTGAATATCCCAGCGTGCCGCGGGTATTGAGTGACTGGCGCTCGATGTTGATGCCGCGATCGGCGAGGATGTCGTTGATAGCGCGCAAAATGCCGGGCACGTTGTGATGGATGTGCATCAGCCGATACGATCCTTCCTCAAATTCGAGGTGACACTGCGGCAGGTTCACGCTCAGGGTTGAGTCACCCGTACGAACGTAGTCGAGCAGCTTGGCGGAAACGAATTGCCCGATATTCTGCTGGGCCTCTTCGGTGGAGCCTCCGACGTGGGGCGTGAGAATAACGTTGGGCAATCCCTGCAGTGCGCTCTTGAAACCCGCGCCAGATTCAGGCTCTTTGGGAAATACATCGATGGCCGCGCCCGCGATCTTGCCCGTCTTGATGTGCGTGGAGAGCGCATCGTGATCCACGACAAAACCGCGGCTCAGGTTGAGGAAGCACGCGCCATCTTTCATGGAGCGGAATTCCTGATCGCCGAACAGGTCCTGATTTTCTTTCTTCCCGTCGACGTGAAGCGTGACTACGTCTGCAGTTTCGAGGAGCTCGCGAAAGCTGACGCCGCGGGCGTTCCCGCGTGCGAGCACGTGAGAGGTGTCATAGAAGACGACACGCATACCCATGGCTTCGGCCAAGTCGGAGAGCTGTGAACCGATCTTGCCATAGCCGACGATGCCGAGCGTGAGCCCGCGGACTTCGTGAGCTCCAGCAGAGGATTTGTTCCAGACACCGCCATGCATTTCGGTTGAGGCGGCAAAGGTGCGGCGCAGGAGGAGGATGATTTCTCCCATGGCGAGTTCTGCCACGGATCGCGAGTTGGAATGAGGGTCGTTGAAAACCGCGATGCCACGTTCGCCGGCGGCTTTTCCGTCGATTTTGTCGACACCGATGCAGAAAGCGCCGACTGCGACCAGTTTCTGGGCGGATTCGAGAACGGCCTTTGAGACGGCGGTTTTGGACCGAAGGCCGAGAATCTCGGCATCGCGGATCTTCTCAATCAGTTCTGGCTCTTCGAGCGCGGCCTTGTGCGAATCGACCTCGTAGCCAGCGGCGCGGAACTGCTCGACCGCTACGGCGCTGATGTTTTCGAGCAGCAGAACCTTCAAGCAACCTCCCGGTTTTGTGGAACAAGGATTATCTCAGACGGGGTAGTGAGGACAAGCGGAGTGATCCTCTGGCAAACGATTTATGTCGTTTCTGTTATTGTGGGCGGTTCGAGGACAGAGGTTTCTGGAGATCACCGGGCGGCAGGTGGCAGTCGATCTTCACCACAGAGGTCACAGAGGAACACAGGGAAGAGACTTTGGAAAACATCGTTACCGGAGGGTTTCGTTGAAAGCAAAGCCGGCAATCGCAACACTCGTTCTTGTGGTCATTCTTTCTATCGTTGGCGTCGCCCAGGTCTCCTCCAGCCAGATCGATGGTATCTTCGCAACGCTGAAGTCGAGCGACGCGCCGGGAGCGGCCGTGCTCGTGATACCAGACGGACGCCCGGTGTTCCGGCGCGGATATGGAGTCACCGATCTGTGGACGCGACATGCGATCGATGAGCACACGAACTTCCGTCTTGCCTCGTTCACCAAGCAATTCACGGCTACGTGCATCATGTTGCTGGCACACGATGGCAAGTTGCACTATGACGATCCTCTGCCGAAGTTTTTTCCGGAGTTTCCCGCGTACGGAAAGACGATTACAGTGCGGAATTTGCTCAATCACACTTCGGGACTTCCAGATTACGAAGAGATTCTGATGAAGCAGTATCCGGATACGCCCGAGGACAAGATTCCGCAGATTCTCGATGCGGGAGTGCTGAAACTGCTGGAGCAGCAGACTGCCGGCCAGTTTTCTCCGGGCTCGAAGTGGCAGTACAGCAACTCGGGGTACGCAACGCTGGCGATGATTGTGGAGAAGGTTTCGGGCCAGCGCTTCGGCGATTTCCTGCACGAGAGAATCTTCGTGCCGCTGAAGATGAACAATACCCTTGCCTATGAGAAGGGCAGGCACGAAGTGCCGCGGCGCGCGTTTGGTCACACGAAGAAAGGCAATGGCTGGGAAGAGACGGATCAGAGTCCTACGTCAGCGGTGCTGGGCGATGGCGGCATCTATACGTCGTTGGAAGATCTGGAAAAGTGGGATCGGGCGCTGCGCGACCACACACTGCTGAGTGAGGCGGAAATGAAGCCGGCACTTACTCCTGTGCTGGTGTCGGGCGCGTTGCCGAAGATGAAAAGTGGGCACGACGTGAGTTACGGGTTCGGATGGTTTCTCGATCCGTATGAGGGACACAAGCGCATGTCGCACGATGGAGAGACCGTCGGCTTCCGGACTACGATCCAGCGCTTTCCTGACGACAAGCTGACCGTGATCGTGCTGGCTAACCGGGCGGATGTGGATCCTGCGCAACTGGCTCTGAAGGTGGCGGATTTGTTTCTTGGTAAGCAGTGAGCCATGAGCCATGAGCAAAACTTCTTTGCCACGGATTTACGCGGATTTTCACGGATACTTCGGAGGGACGCTCCTTTGGCGCTCGCCCTTCGGGCTTGCGGGACAGCCGAGGCGGCTGTCCCTACGTGGTTCGAGGAGATTCCCGAGGAGTCTGTTCCCTACGAGCTTCGTTCCCTAAGTGGTTCCTTCCGAGAGGACGCCGTCGGTTTGCATTTGTTTTAGGAGCAGCTTTACTAGTTGGTTGATGGCTTTGTGGAGTTTGTTGGGATCAAACGTGTCGGTGACGCCAGTCCATACCAGTACACCCTCTCCTTCTGTAACCAGGTAGAGATTGGTTTCGATGCGGACTTTCTTTTCCTCGCGCAGGTAGTCGGGCGTGTACACGATCGGGTACACCGTTTGGTAATAGCCATAGAAGGTGCCGTAATACGGATACGGCATGATGGGTTGACCGGGGACGTAAGTGACTTTGTTCTCGATCTTCAGAAGCCGCGAGACGATTACCGCTTCGATTTTGTTGTCGCGTATCTGTCCTTTCAGGTAGTTCATGTCGAGTTGGGTTCCCTCAGGACGCAAGAGAATTGTGTTGCCGGCGATGGCGGTCAAGCCAAGTCCTCCGAGTTGAGTCGCCAAAGCATCTTCGAAATCGGCGCGGACCGCGGTCTTCTGACTGAGTCCCAGGGCGAGGACACGATGGAATTGTGCGGACGGGGCCTCGGGGTTCCGCCAACTTGTAATTAGCTTGGACTTGGCTGATCCTTGGCCGCCATAGAGGAGCAGGAGAGTTAGCAGGAAGAGACGTGGGGTGGAGTGGTGAGAAGTCATCTAGAGAATTCTTGCGGGTGGTGGGGTGTGTTGTCTGCTGTCATGGCTGACAGTTCGGAATCACGTTCGCGGCGCTCGGCCTTCGGGTTCGCGGGACAAGCGGTGAGCAAGACTTCGCTGCCACGGATTTACGCGGATGTTCACGGATAGTTCTGAATGGGCGCTTTTGAGCGGATCACTCAGCGCGCTGGCTTAGTAGAGGGCGCTCGCCCTTCGGGCTCGCGGGACAGCCGAGGCGGCTGTCCCTACGTGAGTTTGGATGGATTTCGCGGCGGTCCTTACTGAGTCTGGTCAATGTTCCTAGAGCGGGTGGCCTTTGAAGAAATAGATCAGTTCGATGATCAGGATGACGACGACCATCAGCTCGAGCACGAAGGCGCGGGATTGGTTGAACTGATCGATCATGAAGCGGTAGAGGTCTTCGGCGGTGTGCAGCTTTTCCTGGACCAGGTCTTTGTAGTCGGGGACTCCAACCTTCTGGGCGCAAAGTTTGTAGAGGCGCGCGGAGAACATGTCGCTGAGGAATTTGATGGCGTTGTCAGCGCGCTCGGTGAGTTCGCTGACGTCGAGCAGGACGGTATGAAGTTTCGATGCAGCGCGGGCGGTGCGCCAGCGAGACCAGAGGCCACTACCTCCAGTTTCAAGAAAGTCGTAGACGTTTTCGAGCTCCCGGGTCATCAGCTCGTCATAGTGGCGGAACTCGAGGAGCTGCGAGTTGGCGTACTGCAGGAGCTGGATGGCGGTTTCCGCGCCAGCCTGGGTGTCGTAGATGAAAGCTGCGTTCCATCCGATAACGGCGAGGTCAGCGGGATAGTACGAGATGCGGGAGGAGAGAATTTCCTGGCGTTCACTTTCGGCGAGAGTTGCGGTCTCTCCGCGGACGACCTGAGCGATGGCGTTGCGCTGGGTGGAGAGCAGCTCTTCGGCAGAGGGGGATCCATCGATCTCGCGGACGTGGAAGATGAAGTAGTCCTCTTGCAGCCAGTTGTCTTCCTTATATGGCTTGATGAGAGCTGGGGCGGCGCGCTCGAGACGCTGGCGGATGACCTTGTTGGCAAGCTTCTCGAAGTTGGAATCGGAAGTCCAATGAGCCGAGAGTTCGACAAGTTTGTCCCAGTCGCCCGAGAAGGGCAGTTCGAAGACAAGGCTGACGACCCCGTAGTCGAAGTACTTGATCTCGCCTGTCAGGCGTTCGCCGGAGTCAAGGACGAGGGGTTCGAGGCGGTCGGCGACCGGAGGCCTCTGGTAGCGGACATAGGACGGCGCCTGACTGCTCTTGAAGGTGGCCTGGGCGTGGCGGGCCTGGAGAAGCTGGCGGATAACGTCGAGGCGGATCTCTTCGCAGACGTCGTATTGGATCAGGACCAGGACGGAGCCCCGGAGTGGACCGGCGGCGTGGGCGCACGAGTGCTGCACCTCGGTGTCGAGGGCGTGGGCGACGTCGGTGGAGACCAGGGTTGTGAGTTCGCGGTCCATTGGAAATCAGTTGTGAGTGGTCGGTTGTCAGTGGCCAGTTATTCGCGGCTAGACTTACGCCTGGTGCAGCCCCTGGGTTCTATTGTCCCAGAAAGGGTGGGGGTTGGGGTAGGGGCTCCGTAAGCCATTGATTAAGCGCTAGTTAGTTTCGCTCGGCTGCGCCTTTGCGGGACAGCCGAGGCGGCTGCCCCTACGTGAGTTGGGGAGGCTAGCGGCGGCTCGTTAGGGCCCACGCCAATAGGCCGGCGGCGGCTACGGCTCCTAGTTTGATGCCGGCTTGCTTCATGCCAGCGCGGATCTCGGCTTCCTGTTCGCGGAATTGGCGGGACTCGGGGTAGGGGTCGTCTATGTCGAGGGCGCTCGGGTGGAGAGCCATCTGGAGGACTTCGGCCAGGTGCAGGGCGCGGCGGTTGGTGCTTTGAGCGATCTGCTCGCGGCAACTGAATCCGTCGGCGATGACGAGCCAGTCCGCTGGAGCCTGGCGGACGGCGGGAAGGAGCTCCATTTCGCCGATGGCTTGGGAAACGGGATAGGTTTCGGAGTGGAAGCCGAAGGATCCGGCCATGCCGCAGCATCCGGGAGCTGGAGCGGTGAAGTCGATGCCGAGGCGTTGGAGGAGGGATTCCTCGGCGGTCATCTTCATGAGCGATTTGTGGTGGCAATGACCGTGGAGCAGGGCTCTGCGGTTCAGTTGCGGGAGCTGCGCACCGGGTGTGAGTTTCTGCTCGAGGAATTCACTGAGCAGGAATGTCTGTTTGCTCAGAGCTTGCGCGCGGGCGTCGTGCGGGAAGAGGTTGGTGAGTTCGTCGCGGAAAACGGCGACGCAACTAGGTTCGAGGCCGACGACGGGAATGCCTGCTTCGATCTCAGGCTCGAGTTGATCGAGGATGTTGAGAAGTAGGCGCTCGGCGCGGTCGAGCATGCCGAAGTCGTAGAGGGGGCGTCCGCAGCAGAGATTGGCGCGGGGGACATGGACGCGAAATCCGGCGGTTTCGAGGACTTCGACGGCGGCGCGGGCGGTTTGCGGCAGGAAGTAGTTGTTGAAGGTGTCGGCCCAGAGGAGGACGGAAGGAGTTGAATCATTGAGCGATTCAGTCACTGAGCCATTTCGAACGCTTGAACGACTGTCGCTGCTTAAATCATTACCTCCTGTGCGACGGAACCATTGCGTGAAAGTTTCCGGGGCGAAAGCGGGGATGCGGCGCTGGGCTGGGATTCCGCCTACCATTTTTGCTATGTCGCTCAGGAACGGGAGTTGTGTGGTCAGGTTGACCAAGCCTGGGGCTTTCGAGGCGAGGCTGGCCCAGAAATCGACGTTGCCGAAGGCGTAGGCGTTCAGCGGGCGGAGGCGTCCTTCGTAGTAGTGCGAGAGGAATTCGGATTTGTAGGTTGCGACGTCGACGCTGACGGGGCAGTCGCTCTTGCATCCTTTGCAGGAGAGGCAGAGGTCGAGGGAGTGTTTGACTTCTTCGCTGCGCCAGCCGTCGCGGATGATGGCGTCGCCCCGGTCGGGATTTTGCGTCATCTCCCAGAGCAGGTGGGCGCGGCCGCGGGTGGAGTGTTCTTCGTCGTGGGTGGCGCGCCAACTGGGGCACATCAGGCCGCCTTCGTCGCGACGGCATTTGCCGACTCCTACGCATCGGAGGGCGGCGTGACTCAGGCTGCCGTGGTCAGTGGGGAACTGGAAGTGCGTCTTTGGTTCCCACGGTGCGTAGTTCGGGCCGAGACGGAGATTTTCGTCCAGCTTGTACGGTTCGATCACCTTTCCCGGGTTCATCTTCCAGTCGGGGTCCCAGGCGGTTTTGAATTTTCGGAAAGCCTCGATTAGTTCCGGGCCGAACATTTTGGGGAGGAGTTCGGCGCGTGCTTGTCCGTCGCCGTGTTCGCCGGAGAGGGATCCACCATAGCTGACCACGAGGTCGGCGGCTTCTTCAACGAACTTGCGGTATTTTGCGATGCCTTCTTCCGATTGCAGATCGAAGTTGAGCCGCGTGTGCACGCAGGCGTGGCCGAAATGTCCGTAGAGTGAGCCTTTGTAGTTGAAGTCAGCCATCATCTTTCGGAGGTCACGCAGATATGCCCCGAGTTTTTCGGGAGCGACGGCGGCGTCTTCCCAACCTTCCCAATTGAGAGGCTCTCCCGGGACGTGTGAAGTGGCGCCCAGGCTGGACTCGCGGATTTCCCAGATACGTTTCGCATTTGCGCCGGAGTAGAGACTGACGTTGGGAGGGGTGGGGCTGCGACGGAGCGCGTCGATCATGCGCTGGGCCTGAAGTTCCGCGCCGGGGATGGATTCAGAGCCGAACTCGACCATGAGCCATCCTGCGCCTTCGGGAAGAAGCGCCAGGCCTTCGGTGTTGATGCCCTTTGTGCGCTCGTAATAAACGAGGAGGTCGTCGAAGCCCTCGAGGCCGATGGGCTTGTATTCGAGGATTTCGGGGATGTGGTCGGCGCATTGATAGATGTCGGGATAGGCGACGACGGCGAGGACACGCTGTGGAGGGCTTTCAACAAGGCGGCACGTGGCCTCAAGGACCGTGGCGCATGTGCCTTCGGAGCCGACCAGGGCACGGGCGATATGGAATCCGTTTTCGGGGAGGAGGTAGTTGAGGTTGTAGCCGGAGACGCGGCGGGGGATTTGAGGATATTTTTGGCGGATTTGCGTGGCGTAGGTTTCGGCGATTTGTTTCAGGGCGGATGTAATTTGGTCAGCCCGCGCCGACGTTCGAGAATCGTTGGCGGTGCGAGGGCTGGCAGCCCTCGCGACAGCCGGCCGGAGGCCGGCGCTACTTAGTTCCAGGCGGACGCCGTCATACGTTACTACTTCCAATGCTTCTATGTTTTCATCGGTCTTGCCGCCCATGATGGAGTGGACGCCGCAGGAGTTGTTGCCGATCATGCCGCCTATAGTGCAGCGGTCGTGGCTGGCGGGG
>AR_comb_assmDRAFT_10080956_pt1 | contig 24792 bp, 19 predicted proteins | sample ArasoioldDNA_FD_10543 | JGI IMG/M metagenome (IMG submission 10543) | reverse complement strand
TCCCGATCGATCCGCACGACTCTTCCGAAATCTCGACTCACCACCACATCACGATAGAACGTCTGCGAGGGGATCTCCGCGAGCACGGTCCCCTGTTCGTCGAGGCACGCAATCCGCTCGGTGCTGGCGAGCCACAGGCGTTTCGGATCGGCGACGGTCGCCAGCAGCCACGCGTCGTCTTGTGTTTCGACCGCCGAGCCCTCACGTTTCTTCAACGCGACACGTCCGCTGTCGTTGAACATCTCGATGCCTTCGATGGCGATCGGCGCGCGCACTGCCCGCGTCAGCAGCAGGTCGCCGGAGCGCGCGTGCATCTGCAGCATGCCGCTGAACGTGCCGATCAGCAGGCGCTGTCCGGTGCGATCGAATGCCACGTCGGACGGCGTGCCCATCGTCCCGATCGACACGCTCTTGCCGGATCGCTCGACCAGCCAGGTGTATTTGTACGTCGCGGAGCCGTTGGTCGCGATCGCGTCGCAGTCCGGCGAGACCGCGGTTTCCTGCGGATAGATCAGGCGGCTGACTTTTCGATAGTTCCAGCGCCACGCGAGCGCGCCGGTCTCGTCGAGGACCTCAATCGCGCCGTTTTGATCGATGAGACTGCAACGGCCGTCCTCGTGAGCGGCGAGAAATCTCCCGCCCTTGGCCAGCGTCTTGGTCCAGGAGGGCGTCAGGAAGTCCTGTGCATCGGCAACCGATGCCAATGCGAGCACCGCGACCAGCACCATCCAGGGGGCTTTGGCCATGCCTTCTCAGGAGCAATTGAGTTGCCAGAGAAGGCGTCGAAAAACGCGCCGGATTCCAGGGCCGGCGGGCGTGGCAAGGTACTAATTACGTCTCCCGCCTTTCAGGAATTTCACGGCAGCGAGATCGAGATGTACTTGACGTCGAGGAACTCGTCCAGCCCCCACGGGCCGCCTTCTCGTCCGATGCCCGAAAACTTGACCCCGCCAAACGGCGCATGCGGCACGGCGGGCAATCCATCGTTCACGCCGACGATGCCGTATTCGAGCTGCTCGGCAATACGGAACGCGCGCCCGAGATCCCTCGTCCAGACGTAAGCCGCGAGTCCGTACGGCGTCGCATTGGCGGCGCGGATGATCTCGGCTTCGTCGGTGAATCCGACGATCGGCGCGACAGGCCCGAAGGTCTCCTCCTCGAGAATCCGCATTCCCTTCTTGACACCCAGGAGCAGCGTCGGCTCGAAGAACAACCCGTCCTTCCTGTGGCCGCCGACCACGGCGTTCGCGCCCTTGCTGAGGGCATCGTCGACGTGCGCCGCGACCTTGTCGAGGCCCTGCTTGTCGACGAGCGGGCCCACCTGCGTTTGATCGCTCATCGGATCGCCGACGCGAAGCTGGCGCACGCTGTCGGCCATCTGATCGGCGAACGCCGACTGGATCCTGTCGTGCACGTAGATGCGGTTCGCGCACACACACGTCTGACCGGCGTTGCGGAACTTCGACGCCATGACCTGCTGCACCGCCGCCGGGATGTCTGCATCGTCGCAAATGATGAACGGCGCGTGCCCACCGAGCTCGAGCGAGACGCGCTTCACCGTGCGCGCCGCCTTTTCGTACAGCTTGATGCCGATCTCGGTGCTGCCGGTGAAGGTGAGTTTCCTCACCCGCGCGTCCTCGAAGAACACGTCGGAGAATGCGGCCGGAGCCGAGGTGGTCAGGACTTGGAAGACGCCGGCAGGTCCGCCGGCCTTCACCCACAACTCCTCCAACCGCATTGCCGTCAGCGGCGACTGCTCCGCCGGCTTGAGAACCACGGTGCATCCGGCCGCAAGCGCGGGCGCAACTTTGCGCGTGACCATTGCCGCCGGGAAATTCCACGGCGTGACTGCATAAACCGGGCCGACCGGTTGGCGCGTCGCCAGTAAGCGCTTGTTGGCTGCGTGTGTCGGGACGATCTCGCCGTAGGCGCGCTTCGCCTCTTCCGCGTACCACTCGACGAACGCCGCGGCGTACTTCACCTCGCCGCGCGATTCGCTGATCGGCTTCCCCATCTCCTGGGTCATCAGTCGCGCCAGCGTCGCTCCATCACCCAGGATCAGCTCGTACCATTTGCGAAGAATCGCCGAGCGTTCGAATGCAGTCTTCGCCTTCCACGAGACGAACGCCGCCACTGATTTTTCGATCGCCTGTCTTGCGTCGTCGACGGTCGCATCCGGGACGCGATCGAGGACCGCGCTCGTGGCGGGGTTGATGATGTCGAAGGTTGCCATCAGCCTGTTATAGCGCAGGTTACCCAGGCGGGGCATGCGCGCCCGCGACACCGGCGTGATAGAGTCGCCTTCCCCCTGGCATGCGCCTGCCACGGCCTCACTAAGCGATAACCCTCTTTTGGAGGCTCAGATGGAGAAGACCACGCGTCGTAATCTTTTAAGAGCGGCGGCGATCGGCGGTGTCACGGCAACGGGTCTCAGCGCTGCACTGGGCGCACAGAAGCCCGACCAAGGCAGCGAGCATGCTCACGACAATCGGCCGTTGACCGACAAGCGCGCCCATGCGGTGGTCGCTTTTGGCGCATGGGATGCCGACCCCGCCAATCCGCTCGATCGCTGGCCAGTCAATGCGGAAATTGAAACCCGCACTCGCAACACTCACGATGTGCTCCCCTACGAAGCGGAAATCGATGCCGGCGGCGCGGTGAGCTTCATTATTTCCGGCTTCCACCAGATCCTTATTTACGGTCCAGGCCGCGAACTAGCCGAGGTTCAGGCGGCTGCGGCCGGCCTGAATCTCCCGCCCTTTGGACCGTTTCCGCCGCTGGTCAACTATCTGGAGGACCTCGTGTACCGCGGGCTCGACCCGCGGGTCCTGCAATACGTTCCGCTGCCGCTGATCCCAGCCGGTCCGCCGCCGCTGCCGCCGCCAGCCGGGACTGCCAACCCGGTGGTAGACCGCGTCGAGGCAGTGAACTTCAAGGAGCCTGGACGCTACCTCGTGGTCTGCGGTGTGCGACCGCATTTCGACACGGGCATGCACGGCTACGTGAACGTGAAGGCCTGATCGCTCGAAACTCGTTTGTCGCCGCGGCATCAGGCTGCGGCGGCAAACTCCATCAGCCTTCGATTGCAAGCCGCATCAGTTTCCACAGCTGATCAATGTGTTCGCGCTCGGTAAGCTCCGCCCCGATTGACACCCGCACCATCCAGCGTCCATCCAGCATCGCCGGCGTCACGTAGCCTTCGCCCGACTGATTGAGCCGCGCTGCCCAGTCAAGCGTGTGCGTGTCGAGCGCTTCGCCGTCGAGGCCCGGCGGCTCGTGGCGAACGCAAACCGTTTGCAGTGGCACAGGCGCGAGCACGCGCCAGTTCGGCGTAGCCGAGATCTGCTGCTCCAACCACTTCGCATTTTCCAGATCGCGGCGCAATCGCGCCTGCAACCCTTCGACACCTTGCTCGCGAATCAGGAACCAGAGCTTGAGCGCGCGGAATCGGCGGCCGAGCGGCAATCCCCAATCCCGATAGTTCTTCACGCGGCCATCGGCCGCGCTCTGCAGGTAGCTCGGATTGGTCGACATCACTCGCACCAGGTGCTCGGGATCGCGGACGAAGTACAGCGTGCAATCGAACACGGCACCCAGCCACTTGTGCGGGTTCACGATCAGCGAGTCGGCGCGCTCGACTCCGTGCCACAACGATCGGCACTCCGGCAGGATCATCGCCGAGCCGGCCATGGCCGCGTCGACGTGCAGCCAGAGGCCGTGGGCTTCAGTGATCCGCGCGATCGCTTCGAGGGGATCGAACGCCGTCGTCGTCGTCGTGCCCGTCGTCGCGACAACCGCGCAGGGCTTCCGGCCATTGCGAATGTCGTCCTTGACCATCTCCTCGAGCGCGTCCGCCCGCATGGCGTAAGCGGCGTCGATCGGCACGCTGCGCACGTGCGCTTTCCCGAATCCGGCGAGGAGCGCGGCCTTCTCCACCGAGCTATGACTCTGCGACGAGACGTAGACGACGAGCGGCGACGTGACCTCCTGCAGTCCGCCGCGGGCGAGGCCGTAATTCGAAGCGCGCTCTCGGGCGCAGATCAGCGCGACGAGCGTGCTCGTTGACGCGGTGTCGTTGATGACGCCGTTCCATGCCGCGGACAAGCCGAGCATCTGGCGCATCCAGCTGGCCGTGACCTCTTCGACTTCGGTCAGCGCCGGGCTCGACTGCCACGCGAGACCGACGACACCGAGACCGCTGCTGACGTAGTCCCCCAACACGCTCGACAACGCTCCGCCCGTAGGGAAATAGCCAAAAAAGCGCGGATGTTGCCATGTGGTGATGCCCGGCAGCACGATGCGATCGAGGTCGCCGAGGATCGCGTCAAAGGATTCCGGCTGTTGCGGCGGCGAAACCGGCAGCTGCGCGCTGATCTCGCCGGGCGACGACTTCGCCATCACCGGACGAGACTCGATGCCGGCGCGGTAATCCGCGATCCAGTCGATGATCCGATAACCTGCCGCTCGGAATTCTTCAGGGGTCATGTCGGGCCTACGGGCTTGCGGGCTGCGGGCTTACTCACCGGATTTTTCGCGGACGAGCGCCATGACCTTCGCGACGACTTCGTCGATAGGCATCGCCGTCGTGTCGATGTAGACGGCATCCTTCGCGATCTGGAGCGGCGCGACCGAGCGCGTCGAATCGGACTTGTCGCGCGCCAGCAGATCATTCTGCACGTTGGCAAGGCTCGCCTGGCCGCCGGTGTGTGCGGGGTCGGCGGCCCGCCGCCTGGCGCGCTCCTCCGCCGAGGCATCGATATAGAGCTTCAGATCAGCGAGGGGAAACACCACGGTGCCGATGTCGCGGCCTTCCATGACGACGGCGCCGTCAGCGCCCATCTCGCGTTGCTGGCCGACGAGGACTTCGCGCACATGGGGCAAGCGCGCCACCGACGTCGCGGCCTTGTCCATCTCCGGCGTGCGGATCGCGCGAGTGACGTCGTGATTGTCGATGGTGATCGTGCCGTCGACCTGCTGGTAACGCGCGCGCCGCGCCAGTTCTGCGACGACCGCATCGTCGTCGAGCGGCACGCCTTCCTGCGCCGCCTTCCACGCGACCGCTCTATACATGGCGCCGGTGTCGACGTGCCGATAGCCAAGCCTGGCCGCCACCGCCCGTGCCACGGTGCCTTTGCCCGCTCCCGATGGACCATCGATCGCGATCACCAATCGTTTCATACGGACGTTCAGACGGACGTTCAGACGGACGTTCCGACGGTCGTTCCGACGGTCGTTCCGACGGTCGTTCCAACGGTCGTTCCAACGGTCGTTCCAACGGTCGTTCGAAGGTACGTCGGAACGATTGTCGGAACGACCGTCTGAACGGCAGTGTACCATCTGAGCCGTGCTTAGCAGGCGTAGAGCGACCGCATTGATCGCGGTCGCGATCCTCGTCGTCAACGGCCTCGTCGCTGTCCCGTATCTCGATGCCCTCGGCTTCATCATTCGAGCCGCAGATCTTCCGGGCACACCGGCCACGGTCGCGGCGTGGCGCGCCAACGCCTTCACGCGCGATGCCGAAATCACGGTACCGACGCGGGGCGGCGCCATTCCGGGGCGCTTCTACCGGCCGTCCCGGCAAACGCGGCGGACCTTGCTCCTGATTCCCGGCGTGCATCGTGACGGGATCAACGAATCGCGCCTGGTCGGCCTGGCGGAAGATCTCGCCGCTACGGGCTACGGCGTCCTGACGGTCGCGGCGCCGGATCTGCAGCGCTTCAAGATCACTCCGGAGGTCACCGACACGATCGAAGACGCGGTGAAGTGGACGAGCGAGCAGCCGGAGTTCCGCACCGACGGCAAGATCGGCATTGTCGGCATCAGTTTTTCCGGCGGGCTCTCCATCGTCGCCGCGGGCCGCGAAACGATTCGCGATCGCGTCGCGTTCGTGATGTCGTTCGGCGGCCACGGCGACCTCGCGCGCGCGATGCATTACCTGACGACGGGCGAGGTGCTCGGCGACCTCGAGAAAGCGAAGAAGAGCTCCGCCGTTCTCGGCGCCGATCACGTCGCCGTGCATCCGCCTCACGATTACGGCCTTGCCGTCACGCTCCTCAACCTCGCCGATCGCGTCGTGCCGCCGGACCAGGTCGCGGCGCTCTCGAAAGGCATCGACGGATTCCTGCTGGCCTCGTCGCTCGCAGTGACCGATCCGCCCAAGGCGATCCCGGTCTTCGAGGAGATGAAGGCGTATCAGCTAACGCTCCCGGAACCGTCGAAGACCTACATGCAGTACGTCAACGATCGCGCGGTCGACAAGCTCGGGCCGATTCTGTCGCCGGTCGCGGACGCGCTCACCGATCATCCGGCGATGCCGTCGCTCTCGCCTGAGCGGGCGACGCCGCCGACCGCTCCGATCTTTCTGCTCCACGGCGTCGACGACAACGTGATCCCGTCGGTCGAAACGGTGCTGCTCGCGGAACACCTGAAGGGCAAGGCGCACGTCGAAGGGTTGCTGAGCGGGCTCATTACCCACGCGGAAGTCAATCGCACCGCAACCTCCACCGAAGTCTGGAGACTTGCCAAGTTCTGGCGCGACATAATGAAATACTAAGGTCTTGGGGTTTGGGTCCTGGGTCTTGCAAATCCCAAGCCCCAAGCCCCAAGACCCAAGCCCCAAGACCACATGATCCGTCTCCAGAAAATACTGTCCGCCGCTGGCATCGCGTCACGACGCGCCTCCGAGCAGATGATTCTCGAGGGCCGCGTGATGGTGAACGGCGAGACCGTGCGCGAGCTCGGGACGAAAGCCGATCCCGACAAGGACGTGATCAAGGTCGATGGCCGCCGCATCAAGACCGACATCACCCACCGCTACATCGTCCTCTACAAACCAAAAGGCTACGTGACGACGAGGAGCGACCCGGAAGGACGGCGAACGGTCATGGACCTCATCGGCGAGGGCGCCTACATCTATCCGGTCGGCCGGCTCGATTACGACTCTGAGGGCCTGCTGTTGATGATGACCGACGGGGACCTGGCCGCGCGCCTGATGCATCCGCGGCACGAGGTCGACAAGGTCTATGAGGTCATCGTGATGGGCTCGCCCGATCCGAGGGGTCTTGAGAAGCTGCGCAAGGGCGTCTATATCGAAGGCGGACGCACGTCGCCCGCCGAAATTCACGTCGGCAGCACGGTCAAGGGGTCTAAACCCACGACCCTCTTGACCATCACCATCCGCGAGGGCCGGAACCGGCAGATCCGCAAGATGTGCCGCGCCGTTGGCCTCCCCGTCCGGGATTTGCGCCGGATCCGCATGGGGCCCATCGGTCTGGGCCGTTTGAAACCTGGGCAATGGCGCGATCTCACGCCCGAAGAAGTCCGCCGGCTGAAAAGAGACGTCTAGAGACCCTTCCCGCTCGAAAAATCCGCTATGATGGCGCGATCGAATCGGGAAGGATTCGGTCGAGTCGACGCATTTCCCAGTTTTTAGGAGCTAAAACGCATGAAGCGCATCGCAATTCGGGTCGTGCCCGCACTGGTGCTGCTCGTCGCGGTCTACGCGTGGGTCGCACCACTCGTGTCCGGACAGGCCAGCGGGATGCCGAGCACCAAGAACGGCGAGTGGCCGATGTACACCGCGGATCTCCGCGGATCGAAGTACTCGCCGCTCGATCAGATCAATGGCACCAACTTCAGCAAGCTCGAAGTCGCGTGGCGACTCAAGACCGACAACTTCGGTCCGCGTCCGGAAACCAAGCTTGAAGGCACGCCGATCATGGTCAAGGGCACTCTCTATGCGACCGCCGGCACCCGCCGTGCCGTGGTCGCGGTGAACCCGGCGACCGGCGAGATCAAGTGGACCTTCAGTCTGGATGAAGGCGAGCGCGCCACGCGCTGGGCCCCGCGCCAGCTGTCGGGCCGCGGCCTCTCGTTCTGGACTGACGGCAAGGGTGACGATCGCGTGGTCTACGTGACCACCGGTTACCGGCTGGTGTCGCTCAATGCCAAGACCGGCCAGCCGGTTGCGGGCTTCGGCACCAACGGCATCGTCGACCTGAAGCAGGGCATCATCATCAACGGCAAGCAGGCCGACCTCGAGAAGTCCGAAATCGGGCTGCACTCGACGCCGACCGTCGTCAACGACACCATCCTCGTTGGCTCGTCGATGTTCGAGGGCCTCGGCTACGAATACGCGACCAACGTGCAGGGCCAGGCCCGCGCGTTCGACGCGCGCACCGGCAAGCTGCTGTGGGCGTTCCACGGCATCCCGAAGCGCGGCGAATTCGGCTTCGACACGTGGAAGAACGAGTCGGCGGGCTACACCGGCAACAACGGCGTGTGGACGCAGATCACCGCCGACCCGGAGCTCGGCATCGTCTACCTGCCGGTTGAGACGCCGACCATCGATGAATACGGCGGCAACCGCCCCGGCGACAACCTGTTCGCCGAATCGCTCGTGGCGGTTGATCTGCGGACGGGCGTGCGCAAGTGGCACTTCCAGTTCGTGCATCACCCGCTGTGGGACCACGACATGTCGTCGGCGCCGCTGCTGATCGATACGACGATCGACGGCAAGCCGCGCAAGACCGTGTGCTCGCCCTCGAAGCAGGGCTGGCTCTACTGCTTCGATCGCGTGACCGGCGTGCCGATCTGGCCGATCGAAGAACGTCCCGTGCCGCAGTCGACGATGAAGCACGAGCAGACGTCGCCGACGCAGCCGTTCCCGACCAAGCCGGTGCCGTACGCGCGCATCTACATCGCCGAGAGCGACCTTATCGACTTCACGCCGGCGCTGCGCAAGCAGGCGCTCGAGAACCTCAAGTTCTTCCGCTGGGAGCCGACGCCGTACGTTCCGCCGGTCGGTCCTGAATCGAAGTTCCTCGGCTCGATCAACATCGGCAACACCGCCGGTGGCACGAACTGGCCCGGCGCCGGCTTCGACGTCGAGACCGGCATCTTCTATTCGCAGGCCGGCATGACCAACGTGACCGCTGGTCACTACAGCGAAGAGGAATTCGCCAAGGTCACGCCCGAGAACAAGGGCAACCGCACGCCGCGCTGGGAAGCCGAGCCGGATTACGGCCGTCCGCGTCCCGCTCCGGCTCCGGGCGCTGCCGCGGCTCCGGCGGTCAACTTCCCCGGTGGCGAAGGCCGCCGCAAACTCGGCGAAGGCCTTGACGGCCTGCCGATCGTCAAGCCGCCATACGGCGTGATTTCGGCGATCGACCTGAAGAACCCGGACAAGCTGCTGTTCCAGGTTCCACACGGTGATACGCCCGACAACATCAAGAACCACCCGCTGCTCAAGGGCCTGAATATCCCGAAGACGGGCCAGAGCGGCAGCGTCGGCGTATTGATCACCAAGAACTTCGTCGCCTCGGGCGATCCCGGCGTCACCACGGTCAACGGCGTCCGCGGCGCATCGCTCCGCGCGTACGACAAGATGACCGGCGCGCAAATTGGCGAAGTCCGGGTACCGGCGCCGATTATGGGCATGCCGATGACCTATTCGGTCGACGGCCGCCAGTACATCGTGGTCGGCGTGAGCGGCGGCAACTACACGGGCGAGTACATCGCGTTCCGGTTGCCGGCGAGCGAACTGCCGAAACCCCAGACGCGCCAGTAAGACGACGCACACCTCAGCAATTCGAAGGGACGGGCTCGAAAGAGTCCGTCCCTTTTTGTTTTTGTTCTATTCTTTTTCAATGCGCTGCTTACCTCGGCACCTCAATGCCGAATAAGACCCCCTCGGCGCTCGCCCAACTCGGGATCGCGCTGGCATCGATTGCCGCCGCCATCATCCTCCGCCAGCTGCTCACGCCCTGGCTTGGCGGCACGTTTCCGCTCGCGACCATGTTCACCGCGGTTGCGTTCGTGGTGTGGAAGACGGGATGGGCGCCGGCCCTTGCCACCGCCGTCGGCGGCTGGATCGCCGCCAACCTCGTCTTCCGCGGCGGCTTCAACTACTTCGGCGGCATCACGCTCAACGAGCTCGTCGGCTTCGCCGTGTACTTGCTCGCCTCAGTTCCGATCGTCGTGCTCGGCGAAGCCATGAACCGCGCCCATCGCGAGCTCAACGAGCGGCAGAACGAGCTGTCGCGGACCAATCTGGCGCTCGAGAGCCGGATCGAGGCGCAGTCACTGCTGGCCGCGATCGTCGCCTCGTCGGAAGATGCGATTGTCAGCAAGACGCTCGACGGCGTCATCACGTCGTGGAACAAGGGCGCCGAGCGGCTGTTTGGCTGGACGGCGCAGGAAGCAATCGGCAAGCCGATCCACCTGATCGTGCCGCCGGAGCTGCGCGACGAGGAGCGCCACATCCTCGAACGGCTTCGGCGCGGCCAGCCGGTCGAGCATCTCGACGTCGAACGGCTGCGCAAGGACGGCACGCGCGTGCACGTGTCGGTGACGATCTCTCCCGTCTACGATCGCCACGGACACATCATCGGCGCCTCGAAAACAGCGCGCGACGTGACCGCACGGCGGGAGTGGGAGGAGCAACTGAAGCGCAGCGCGGAGGCGCAGCGCCTGCTGGTCGGCATCCATGACACCACGCGCGGCCTCGAGGACGCCTCGACCGTGATGCGCGCGATTGTGACGCGTGTCGGCCTCCACTTCAACGCCACCAGGTGCGCGTACGGCGAGGTCGACACTGCCAACGACTCGATCAGCATCGCTCGCGGATATACGCGGGGGCTGCCGACCGTCGCCGGCCGCTATCCGCTCGACGCCTTCGGTCCGCTGATGATCGGCGAATTGAAGGCGGGACGGACCGTGGCGATCGAGGATGTGCGCACGGATGGGCGCACCGATGATGCGACCGCCCGCGACACCTACGCGCGGATGCGAATCGTGTCGCTGGTGTGTGCGCCGCTGGTCCGCAGTGGCGGGCTCGTCGCAGTGCTGGTGATGTGCGACAGCGAACCGCGCCGCTGGAGCCGGGAGGAATCGGATCTGCTCGAGCAAGTCGCCGAGCGGACGCTCTTTGCCGTCGAATCAGCGCGGACGGCGCAGGGGCTGCGCGAACATCGCGACGTGATGCAGCTGGCGATGAGCACGGCGAAGATGGGCGCGTGGTCGCGCGACCTCGCGCTCGACACGGTGTGGTGGAGCCCGGAATTCGCCGAGCTGTTCGGGATGGCGCCGGACGACACCAACTACGATCGCGAGCGGCTGTTCGAACACATCAGGCCGGACGATCGGGAGCGGCTGCGGACGATCATCGAGAACGCTCTTGCCGAGCGGCGGGACTACGCGGTCGATTTCCAGTTCCGGCACGGGCGAACCGGCGAGTGGCGGTGGATGGAGTCGCGCGGCCGGGCCGAGTACGCTGCCGATGGCCGTCCGCTCAAGCTGTTCGGGCTGGCGATTGACATCACCGAACGCCGCCGGACCGTCGAGGCGCTGCAGGACGCGGATCGCCGCAAGGATGAATTCCTCGCCACGCTGGCGCACGAGCTGCGCAATCCGCTGGCGCCGATCAGCTCCGGCCTGCACATCCTCCGCTCGGCCCGGGACGCCTCCGAGCGATCGATCGCGCTCGAAATCATGGAGCGGCAGATCAACCAGATGGTCCGGCTCGTCGACGACCTGCTGGACGTCGCGCGCATTACGACCGGCAAGGTCGAAGTGCGGTGCGAGCCGATCGACCTGCAGCTGGCGATCAACGACGCCATCGAAACAAGCGCCGCGTTGCTCGGCGAACGCTTCACGCTGGACAAGAGCGCCGCCGGGGTGTTCGTCAACGCCGACCGCACGCGGCTGGCGCAGGTGTTCGCCAATCTCCTGAACAACAGCGCCAAGTACAGCGAACCCGGCCAGCCGGTATCGATCGCCGTCACCCGCGAGGGCGACGAGGCGGTGGTCCGCGTCAAGGACGCCGGCATGGGCATCCATCCGGAGATGCTCCCACGCGTCTTCGACATGTTCCGCCAGGCCGATCGCACGGGCGGACGATCGCGTGGCGGCCTCGGCATCGGCCTGTCGATCGTGAAGCGAATCGTGGAAATGCACGGCGGCACGGTGACCGCACAGAGCCAGGGGCTCGGGCTCGGCAGCGAGTTCGTGGTGCGAATCCCGGCCATCGACGGCCCGCGCCTCAAGTCGGTAGCTGGTCCCGCTGCGGCCAATGGCATGCAGGCGCGAAGGAAGATCCTCGTCGTCGACGACAATGCGGACGCCGCCGAATCGCTGGCCGCCCTGCTCTCAATCAGCGGTCACGAGACGCGCATGGCCCACGACGGACCCGAGGCGCTGCAGCAAGCAGAGCGCTTCCATCCCGACATCGTGTTTCTCGACATCGGCATGCCTACGCTCGACGGCCACGAAACGGCGAAGCAGATTCGCAAACAGCCGTGGGGCAGGAACATGGTGCTGGTGGCGCTGACCGGCTGGGGGCAGCATGAGGATCGCCGCCGATCGAAGGATGCGGGCTTCGACCATCACCTGGTGAAGCCTGCTGATCCGGTGGTCGTCGAGAAACTGCTCGAGTCGATCTAGCAGCTACGGCAGGCTTTGCGGCGTGGCCAGGACCGGAGCGTTACCCAGCGGCTCGCTCACGGGCAGCTCGGATGCCGGCGCCTCGCCGGGGCGGTGCGAACCCTCCTGCACCTCGTTGAATAGCGCTTCGAGCTCGCCGAAAGCGTCGCCGGACGCCTGGGGCACCACTGCCTTCGCCGGCCTTGCCGCCGGACGCGAGCCCGACGACAGCCTCTGGCGCGGCGCGGGTTCCTCCACCACGAGACGCGATTTCTCGCGGCGCGTCCAAATCGACAGGACCAGTCCAACGGCGAACCACGCGCCCCACTGGGCGGCGAGCAGCGGCGGCGTATCCATCAGTAATGCGACGATGTCGTTGATCAGCATGTCGTTTACGGCACCCACGTAAAGTGGGCGTCGCCTCCGAGTGAATACTTCGTCAGCAACGATTCGAAGATCGGCGCGCGCACGCTCTGCGAGGCCATCGCCGACCGCAGGGCCTGATCGATGTTGGCGTCCTCGTCATGATCGAGCACGAGGATGATCACGACGCGGCGCTGATCGGACGTGTCGTCGGAGCCGGTCGGCGCGTGGTGGCCGACGTTCAGCTTGCGGACCGGGATCGGCCGGTTGAGCGCCTCGCGAATCCAGACGGCGATCTTCTCGGCGCGGCGCGCGGCACGTTTCTCTTCCTTGGCGCGTCCCTCGGGAAACGACGTGCCCGGCGGAATTTCCTCGGAGCTGGCGCCGACGGCAATGACCTCATTGGCGGAATTCAGGACCGCCTTCATTTCCTCGGTAAACTGCGGGCGCTTGCCGCCCTCGGCCTCGACGGCATCAAACGAATTGATGCGCCACCGGAATTCGTCGCTGAACAGCATGATCCGGAACGACGCCTTCTTGCCCTCGTCGTCGCGGACGTTGCGAACGGTCACGTCCTTGATGACCTCCGGCGGCGTGGGCACGACATACCAGGCATGCCGCAGTTCACCGGCCGTGGCGCCGGCGAGCCAGCCGCCGGCGACGACCCAGGCGATGGTCACGCCATAGCGTGCATACTTGGAAAAGTTGCGTACCATGTCGAACCCTTCCGCTGCAGGATCATTGCCACGCCCGTACTGGCCGAAATTCCGGTGATCCTGGCAGCCCTATGACAGAATCGTTAGTGCCCGTTCAAATTCGTGGGCATCAAATCGACAGATGATCCAGCCCACCTATCCCGCCGCCAGACTTGTTGCGGATGCGGTGCAGCGGCACTTCGCGCGGCACATTGGCGCCGCCCGCGCTGCGGATACCTCCGTCACCTCGAACGCGCCGCCGCCGCCGGCGATCGCCGCGATCATCGACGCGGCGTTCTGGGCGAGCCTGCGCCGCGAAGAGGGACAGACGCCGAAGATCTCGCTCGCGTTCCTGTCGCCCGCCGAGGCGCGTCACCCGCTGCTCTTCGCCTCGAAGCTGCCGCTCGCGCCGGCCGTGCTGTCGAAGGTTGCGCCGGCGGTCGAACGGCCGGGCATTCACCTCGGCGTGTGGCAGAGCGGCGAGGATTTTCATGTCTGGGGCACGACCCGCGAGGTCCCGGCATTCTGCCTGGTCGTCGAAGTGGTCGCGTCGGGCCTGATCGTCGTCAAGCACCGCTACGAAGCGTTCGGAAAGTTCGTCAACGTCGCGGTGCTCGAGGGCGATCAGATCAAGATCGTCGACGAGGGCGTCGGCCGGATCATCCCGGATTGCCCGGTGGTCGTGTCCTCGCTGGCCGGCGCGATCGATCACAAGTCGGCGGCGGGCGTGACCGCGGTGCTGATCCAGCTGGCGGCATCGATGCGCCAGCACGGGCGGGGCGGCGCGTTGCTCGTGGTGCCGACCGGCAGCGAGACATGGCGGGAGTCGATCGTCGCGCCGGTGCTGTATGCGGTCGATCCGCCCTACTCGGAATTGTCGCAGCTGGCGGGCGCGAAGACCGCGGACCCAGACGATCTGAAGCGCGCGGTCGACGCGATTGCCGGCCTTACGGCCGTCGATGGCGCGACGATCATCAACGATCGATACGACCTGCTCGCCTTCGGCGCGAAGATCTCGCGCCGGCGCGGCAGCACGCCGGTCGAACAGGTCACCGTCACCGAGCCGGTGGAAGGCAGCGACAAGACGATGACGACACCCGCGCAGCTCGGCGGGACGAGGCACCTGTCCGCCGCGCAGTTCGTCCACGATCAGCACGACACGATGGCGCTCGTCGCATCGCAGGACGGGCGCTTCACGATCTTCAAGTGGTCGCCGCGGGAGGAATTCGTGCACGCCCACCGCGTCGACGCGTTACTCCTCTGAGACCGGATCCCCTTCATCGAGCGGTAGCATCTCTTCCGGCACCGGGCGCTCCATCAGGACCGGCGGCGGATCGAATCCGAGCTGCTGCGCCATGTCCTCAATCCTGGGCAGGTCGTTCAGATCATTGAGGCCGAAGCGAATCAGGAATTCCTTCGTCGTCCCGTAGAGGAACGGCCGGCCGATGACGTTCTTGCGGCCGACGATCTTGATCAAGTGCCGCTCGAGCAGCGTCGACAGCACGCCCGACGTGTTGACGCTCCTGATCTCGCCGATTTCCGCGGCGGTGACCGGCTGCTTGTAGGCGATCACGGAAAGCGTTTCGAGCGCGGCGACCGAGAGCTTGTTGGCGGATCGCTCGTGGAACAGCCGGCGGACCCACTCGTGGTACTCCGGGCGGGTCGTGATCTGGAAGCCGCCGGCGACCTCGGCGATGTGAAGCCCGCCGCGATCCGCATAATCGGCTTTCAACGCCTCGAGTGCGGCCTTGACGTCTTCTTTGGGCTCGTCGTTCAGCAGCCTGAAGAGCGTTCGCGGCGTAATCGGATCGGGCGACGCAAACACCAGTGCCTCAATCACCGCCTTCAGCTGCGAAAGTTCCATTCGCGGCGTTTGCTCTTCTGGCACCTCTGCCCCGTCGGGCATTGGCACTTCAGGCACCTTTACTTCGTCGCTCATTTCTTGTCTTCCTGTTCTTGTCCGGTTCCCGGCTCCCTGTTCCCGGTTCCCGGATGATGCGCCTTGTATTCGTCTTCCGGATCGTGAATCGGGTGCGGCGCGTCGGTCGGCCGGGCGCGCTTGTAGACGCGGATCGCGCCCTGGCCGCCCTGCTGGAACACGCGAATCAGCTTGAGGCGGATCATCTCCAGCATCGCCAGGAACGTGACGATCATGTCGGAGCGGGTCGCATCGGCGGCGAACAGATCCTGGAAGCCGCAGGCTTCCGTTTCGGACAGGCGCTCGAGCAGCTGCTCGATGCGCGTCTCGATCGAGATCTCCTCGGGCGGCAGCGGCACCGGCGGCCGCTCGCGGGCGCGCTCGAGCACCTGCTTGAACGCCGACAGCAGGCTGAAGAGATCGACCTCGATCTCGGGCTCGTAGTCGTCGCCGGCAATCTCCTCGATGCGCGAATCGGGCCTGCCCCACTGGGCGCTGCGCAGCGTTTCCTTGTCGTGCAGCAATTCGGCGGCGGCCTTGAACTTCTGGTGCTCGAGCAGGCGGCGGACCAGCGCGTCGCGCGGATCTTCCTCGTCCCCGGGATCGCCGGCCGCGGTCTCGGGCCGCGGCAGCAGCATCTTGCTCTTGATGTGGATCAGCGTCGCCGCCATCACCAGGAACTCGCTGGCGACGTCGAGGTTCAGCTCCTGCATCAAGTTCAGGTACTCGAGGTACTGCTTGGTCACGACCGCGATCTGGATGTCGTAGACGTTCATCTGGTTCTTCTTGATCAGATGAACGAGCAGATCGAGCGGCCCCTCAAACGCGTGCAGCGTGATCTTGATCGACTCGAGCTGCGACTCGAAGGGTTCTTCGTTGGTCGGCGGACCGCCGGGAGTTTCTGGAGTGTCGGCCATCAGTATTTCAGCTTCACGGCCCCGCGCACGCGGTCCATGGTCTGGCGGGCCACGCCCTGCGCCTTCTTCGAGCCTTCCATCAGCACGTCGCGAATGTAGCCGGGCTTCGCCAGCGCCTGCGCGCGGCGCTCCCGGATCGGATCGAGCGTGGCATTGATCGCGACCGCAAGCTTCGTCTTGACTTCAACGTCGCCGACCTTGCCCGCGCGATAACGCGTCTTCAGATCCTCGACTTCCTCTTTGCTTGGATTGAACGCGTCGTGGTAATCGAACACCGGGTTGCCCTCGACGGTACCCGGGATGTCGGCGCGCACACGCTTCGGATCGGTGTACATCTGCCGGACCTTGTTCTGCACCGTCTTCGCATCGTCCGACAGGTTGATGGTGTTGTTGTAGCTCTTGCTCATCTTCCGGCAGTCGAGGCCGGGCAAGCGCGGCGTCTTCGTCAGGATCTGCTGCGGCTCGATCAGGTTCGCGCCCGGATAGAAATTATTGAAGCGCCGGACCACTTCCCGCGTCAGCTCGAGGTGCGGCACCTGGTCGTCGCCGACCGGCACCTTGTGCGCGTCGTAGACGGCGATGTCCGCCGCCTGCAGCAGCGGATAGCCGAGAAAACCGATGCTCGACAGATCGCGATCGCTTAGCTGCTCGACCTGCTCCTTGTAGGTCGGCACGCGCTCGAGCCACGGAATCGGCGTCACCATCTGGAACAGCAGGTAGAGCTCGGCGTGTTCCGGCACGAGCGATTGGACGAAGAACGTGCTCTTCTCGGGATCGAGGCCGGCGCCGATCCAATCGGCGACGTTGTCGTAGGCGTTGGCGACGAGCTCGTTGGTATCGTTGTAATGCGTCGTCAGCGCGTGCCAGTCGACGATGCAGTGGTAGGAATCGTATTCCGACTGCATCGCGACCCAGTTCTGGAGGGCTCCTACCAGGTGGCCGAGGTGAAGTTTTCCGGTCGGGCGCATCCCCGACAGCACGCGTTGCTTGGTCACGGTATTCTGAGCAGCACTCGTAAGATTGAATAAGCGACCGGACCAAGGAGGTAGCCCAGCGTTCCGGTCAACATCAAAGCATACAGAATCAGGAAGCCGTAGGGACGCAACTGTTCGACGACCCGCGCGCCGGCGTGCGGCAGGACGCCGAGGAGCACGTTGCCGCCGTCGAGCGGGGGTACGGGAATCATGTTGAACACGGCCAGCAGCACGTTCAACTGGACAAACTCGACGACCAGCGTGAACAGCGGGCGGATGACGGCGCGCGCCGCGAGGTCGCCGGGCGCCGCGTGCGGAATCATCGCAAAGATGATCGCGCCGATGGCGGCCATGACCAGGTTGCTGGCGGGCCCAGCCGCGGCAATCAATGCGAAGTCACGCTTCGGGTGTCTCAAGTGGTGCGGATCGACGGGCACGGGCTTCGCCCAGCCGATCAACGGCACGTTGGTCATCATCGCAATCAGCGGAAACAACAGCGTGCCAATCGGATCGACGTGGACGGCGGGGTTGACCGAGAGCCGTCCCAGGTGTCGCGCCGTCGGATCGCCGAGCCGATCGGCCGCCCACGCGTGCGCCGCCTCGTGCACCGACAACGACGCAATGAGCACGACGAGTTGAATCAGAACCTGGGTGAGATCGATGCCGGCCAGAACCTTAAAAGGTTATCACGTCATCCGCGCCGCGACACGGCGGATCGTGTCGAGCAGGTGTGCGACGTCCGCAGGTGTCGTCCTGAAGTTGACGATACAGGCACGCAGGGCAAAGCGGCCGTTGATGGTCGCGTTCGAGAGGTACGAATCACCGTCGCGCTGCACTTCGACCATCAAGCGCTTGTTGAAGGCATCGTCTCCGGGGCGATAGCGGAAGCAGACGATGCTCAGCGGCGCCGGGGCGACGAGCTCGAAATCATCGCTGTCCTTGATGATCTGCGCCAGGTGTTGCGCGACGGCAATGTTGTCGTCGATCGCAGCTTCAACAGCGCGAGCGCCGTGCACCTTCAGCAGGAACCAGATCTTCAGCGCGCGGAAGCGCCGCGACAACTCGGGGCCGTGGTCCCAATAGGCGAACTCGGACATGTCGCGATCGGCGATCACGTCGATGTAGCCGGCACCGGTCGAAAACGCGCGCCGGAGCGGCTCGGCGTCGCGGACGAGGAGGCATCCGGCATCGGTCGGCGCGAACAGCCATTTGTGCGGGTCGAGCGACATCGAGTCGGCGCGGCCGATCGCGCGCATGGCGCCGCCCACGTGTGTTGAGCGTGCCGCCAGGGCGCCGTAAGAGCCGTCAACATGCAGCCATATGCCGGCTTCGGCGCACACGTCGGCGATCGCCTCCAGTGGATCGATTGCGCCGGTATTGACGTCGCCCGCCGTCGCGACGACGCACACCGGGAGGAAGCCCGCGGCGCGATCCACGTTGATCTGCAAGGCCAGGGCATCCACATTCATCTGGAACATGTCAGTGACCGGCACGATGACGACCGCATCGCGGCCAACGCCCAGCATCGCGGCGGCCTTGGCGATCGACATGTGCGTCATCGCCGATGTGTAGATGCGCGGTTTCGCCGGAAGGGCGCCGACGCCGCGCTGGTTCAGATCGACATCGGTGCTCGCCCGCAGCGCAACGGCGAGTCCGGCGAAGTTGGCCAGCGAGCCGCCGCTCAGGAGCACACCCACGCCGTCTGATCGAAATCCGACCATCTCCTTCAGCCACTCAATCACCTGATGCTCGATCGTCGTCGCCGCCGGCGCCGATCGCCACGATGTGACGTTCTGATTCAGCGCGGAGGCGAGCAGATCGCCCATCACGCCCGCGAAGCTTGCCGACGACTGCACGTAGCCGAACATTCGTGGGTGGCCGTTGTGGCGGCTGAACTCCACGACGTCCCGGACCTCTGACATCACCTTCGTAATTTCCAGTGGTTCTAGCGGCAGCGGGCTCGTGAGCCGTGCGGAGAGATCTTTCGCGCTAACTGTGGGATAGACGGGCAGCGTCGATTGCGCGCTGAAGTACTCCAGCACCCAGTCGATTGCCGCCCGCGCGAGCTCGTTGCGCTCTTCGAGGGTCAGTTCGATGGACAAGTCGTGATTATCGATCGGGTGCCGTTTTTGCAGGCTGCGCAGTCTCCTCGTTGAGCCAGCGCTCCCAAGCTGCGATGGTGAATGGCCGCCCGAGGAAATCCTCAAACAGCTCGCGTGCTGGCTTCGAGCTGCCAGGCGCGAGGACCGCCTCACGGTATCGACGAGCACGAACGGGCGCCAGCAAGTCATTGCTGTCGAACTGGCCGAACAGGTCCTTCGCGATCACCTGGGACCACAGGTACCCGTAGTACGCGCTGGCATATAGAAGGTTGCCCAGGTGCGTGAACGCCGCTTCAAAATGCGTGTCGGGCAGGGTCGTGAACGGGACGTACCGCGACGTAATTTCCTTGCCCAATGCAAAGGGGTCCCACGCGCCTGGATCGCGGTCGTGATACGACAACGACACCTTCGAAAGACCAATCTGACGCCGCACCGCGAGCGCCTTACCGAACTCGGCGGCGCGCCGCATGCGCTGAACGAGCGCGGTCGGAATCGCCGCACCGGTCTTGTAATGCCTTGCAAAGGTTTGCAGGGTCTTCGCGTCCCAAATCCACTCTTCAGTCATCATCGATGCCACTTCGACGGCATCGGCCTCCACCGGTAATCCATTGATGCCGTACCACCGCGCGCGGCTGGCGAACATGCTGTGCATCAAGTGGCCGAACTCGTGGAACAGTGTGCGCACCTCGTCGTGAGACATCAGGCCTGGGTCGCCCTGTTGCCCCCCGGACACGGCCGCGACGATCACCGACTCAGGAGTCTGCGTCGGGCTGCCAACTCGAACGGCCATGTGACTCGCGCCATTGGTCTCCTTGCCCGGACGAGGATACAGATCGAGATAAAAACGCCCGATCATCGTTCCACCGCTCAGCATCTCGTAAGCCCGAACTGATGGATGCCAGAGTTCCATGGTCACCGAACGGAATGTGACGCCATACATTCGACTGTTGGTGTCGAGGACTCCGGCAATGACCTGATCCGCGGGGAAATACTGGCGCACCTCCTGGCCATCCAGGTCGTACTGTTCGCGCCTGACGAGTTCGGAGTAATACATCGACTCCCAATCCCCGATCGACTGCGCGCCAGCAACGTCTCGCCTTTTTCGCTCGAGCAACTGCCTGTACTCGACTCGGGCTTTCGGCTCAGACGCTGCCGCAAGCTTGTCAATGAATGCAGCGACCGTTTCCACGTCTTTCGTCATCCGTGACGCCGAATCGTAGGCCGCCCAGTTGGCAAACCCGAGCAGCTTGGCAATTTCCGATCGGATGGCGAGCATCCTTTGCAGCACGGCCGCATTGTCCGGATACGCGACGTTACGGAAAGCGGAAGCGGCGCGGCGGCGAAGGGCGTCGCTCTGCGCATATTCGAGAACAGGACGCATGTCGATCGTATCGGTCGTCAGGGTGAAAGTGCCGTCTGGCCCCTGCTTCCGGCGGGCCAGAAAGTCGCGCGGCACGCCTTCGAGTTCGGCCGCGGTTGCCTGGATGGTTCGAGTCCCTTCGCGAATATTCCGCTGGAACTCGGTCTGGGTGGCCTGCAGATCCGCGCGTAATTTCACCAACCGTTGGCGAACCGGCGCAGGTTGATCGATGCCTCGGAGTCGATACGACTCGAGCTCGCGGTTCAGATAGCGTCGTGTCGGCTCATCGGCGACCGACGAGGGTTGAATGGTCGCGAGCGCATCGTAGACCTCTCGCCGCAGGTTGGTGTCCTGCAGGATAGCCTGCAACGGCGGGCGGAGATCTAATGCGGCGGTGCGGATCGCGGGGTCCGGATGGAGGCTCGAAATCGCATTCAGGAGGCCAAGCGCATTTCGCAGCTCGCTGAAGAGATCGTCGTACAACTGCAGCGTGTTGTCGACCGTTCGCGGCCCCTCAGCCTTCAGCAACGCGGCCTGAATCGCCCGCGCGCGATCCAGGCGCACCGTGGTCACCGATTTCAAAGTTGCCGCGTCAGTGACACCCTTGACAAAAGGTTCGGCGTTCCTCGGCTGCTGCGCGAGAAGCGGTGTTGCGCACGCCAGCGAGATGACGACGACCAGGCCTCTCCGGAATTCATGTCCTGGCAACCTCATACTCCTCCTGCTAATCGTTCGGAGAGAGCTTAGCGGATCAGGGCCGCTCAGTGAGAGAAACGATGCCCGTGCGCGATCCGGACTGCGGCACCGTTAGGTTATTTTCGCGAGAACGTCTGCGCGAACGGCGTCACGAAGTTGGCGACAAACTCCGGATTGCCTTCTTGAACCACGCCCTTCTTGTTCTGCAGCTTGAATCGAAAAAGAGCGGCCGAGCCGTTTGTCGTCGGCGCCAGCACCCACGAGGTGCAGGTCGCGTTTGAGACCGCAGGCGCCGTGCATGTCACTCGCACCGAAGGCGAATCGTCGACGCCGTTCATATCCATGTCGGTCCCGTAGCCGATTCGATAGCGATACGAACCGTCATCCCAGGCAAAACGCGTCAGCTTCTGAACTGACTGGCCGTAGCGAAGGCTCGCGATGGAGACATCGCCGGTTGGGTATGCATGCATGGGCTGCAAGACATTCACACACTGGCGAGAGTTGCCATCGATGAAGGGCACGACCAGTCCCTGATCAGCGAATTGAGATCCGAAATCGACACACATCCGGCGAGCCGCCGGCGCTCTCAGGTCGTTCTCCGTTCCAAATCGGAGGTTGCCCGAGGGTTGGATGATGGCGAGGACATTTTCAATCCCATCGGCATAATCAGCCGGATAGCCACCCGCGAGGAAACCGTCGCTCGTCAAGGCGTCGGCTTCGGTGTTCGAAAAACCCAGTAACAAAGGGATATCAGCTACGGGCTTCCCGGCGATCAGTGCGTCCGTGAGGCAGCCGGCAAGAACCGCGGCCCCTAGAACCCGGCGACTAAAGCGCATCATCATCTTGTTTGTCCCCTTCAGCATCTGTGCTCTGCGAACGGATCGTCGCCGCTCAGTGAGAGAAACGACGCAATCGCGGGGTCCGGACAAGGGCCTCGCGTCAATAGCTGAAGCATGTCAGCGCGTCGATGCGGAGCTCCGCAAGTTGTCCGTTCGGGAGGCCTCAGGCGTTTTCCCAAGGTGAGGAATACAAAGGAGGAGGTCCCATGCGGCAGCTCGTTTCTGGATTGACCCTGGTCGTGACCATGTGCCTGTTGGCGCCCGTCAGCGATGCGCGCGCGCCTAAACCGCCAAACTTCACGGGGGCATCCGTGGAGTTCCGAGACGGTGGCGGAGACCGCATCAGGAGCGATGGCGGTCCCTACGTCGATGGCGGCCAGAGGGGGCTGGAGGTCCGTATGTGGATCAACGGCAGCCAGGACCTCACCATCGGCACGTTCTCGAGTGGCCGGACCCTCTACTTCGACTTCTCCGGCAAGGTGACGGGGTCCGGAAACGGTCCGACGGGCACCATGTTCGACAACGCCTTCGTCAACATCCGCGCCATCGCGGATATGTCGATCGGGGAGACCAGGACGACCAAGGCCTCGTTCAACACGGCGATCGGTAACTTCCGTTGGCTGGGGTCGCCGTTGCCCGAGGGCGGTTCGGTATCGGGTGAGCCGTACGGGTCGCAGGCCGTTGTCGTGGAACGGACGGCTGCCGAAACCTGGGAGGTCTACACGCCCGTCCCGCCAGACACCCTGATTGCGCCGGGCTACACAGCCGGTGACCTCAATGTCCTGCTCAAGACCGTCAAGAACACGGTGACGCCGATTGGCAACTATCACATGCCGTTTGGGCTCACGGTGACGTGCACGACCTGCCCATAGGCTGGACCAGAGTCTCATTGCCGACGCGCTCGAGGCATCCTCGCCTCGGGCGCCAGCGACTATGGATTCGCGGTGAAGTGCGCAATCACGGCATCCGCCACTTTCGCGCCGACGACGCGCGCGAGTTCCTCGCGAGTGGCGCGCCTGACGCCGGAAAGGCTGCCGAATGCAGTCAGCAAGGTCTTGCGGCGGCGGAGCCCGATGCCCGGGACGACGTCCAGCTCCGACTGCAGATCACGCTTCTTGCGCGACTGGCGATGGAAGGTGATGGCAAAGCGATGCGCTTCATCGCGGATGCGCTGCAATAACCGCAGCGCGTTGCCGTGGGGATCGAGCGCGAGCGGCTGATCGCTGTCGCGCGTGAAGACCAGCTCCTCTTTCTTGGCAAGGCCGATCGCCACCAGATTCGACAGGCCGACCGTCTCGAGCGCCGCATACGCCGCGTTCAACTGCCCCTTGCCGCCGTCGATGACGATCAAATCGGGAAAGGGGCCGCCGTTTTCGAGGACCTTTGAGTAGCGGCGCCGGACGACTTGTTCCATTGCGGCGAAATCGTCCAGGAATCTCTGGTTTTGAGGTTCTGGGGTTTTGAGGTCTTGAGGTTTGATTTTGAATTTCCGGTATTCGCTCGGGCGCATGCGGCCCTCTTCGCACACCACCATCGATGCGACGGTTTCGCTGCCCTGGATCGTCGAGATGTCGAAGCAGTCGATGCGCCGGGGCAGCTTCGGCAGCCGCAACGCAGCTTGCAACGACTCGAGCGCGTCGTAGTTCGCCGTGGCATTCGCATCGAAGCGCTGTCGATACCCGAGCGCCGCATTACGGTGCGCGAGCTCCATCATGCCCTTCTTGGTGCCGCGCTGGGGCACCACGATGTGGACCTTGCGTGCCGCTTTCTGGCCAAGCCATTCTTCGAGCACCTGCGCATCGGGCGGCGCCACCGGCACGTGAATTTCGGGGGGAGGATCCTGATCCGCATAGAACTGCTGAATCGCGGCCTCGATCACGTCCGCTTCCGACTCGCCGCTCTCCGCGGCATCCCACACGAACTCGACTCGCTCGATCACGCGGCCGCCGCGGACGATGAATACGTGCACGACCGCGCCGCTCGCGCCCACCTTGACGCCGAGCACGTCGCGATCGCCCAGCTCCACCGACGCCATCTTCTGCTGCCGCTCGCGCACGGCTTCGACCGTCCGCATCGCATCGCGCAGCTGCGCCGCTTCCTCGAATCGTTCGGCGGCCGAGGCGTCGAGCATGCGGTCGCGCAGCTGCTCGGCAAGCTCCTGGTTGCGTCCCTCGAGAAATAATTTCGTGTCCGCGACGGCGATGGAATAGCGCTCTTCGGTGCAGATCGTCGCGACACACGGCGCCAGGCACCGCTTGATGTCGTATTCGAGGCACGGCCGCTGCCGCGTTCCGGTAATCACTTCGTTGCACGACCGGATGCCGAACACCTTGTGCGTCAGCGACATCGTCCGGCGCGCAAACTTCGCGGGCAGGAACGGGCCGGCGTAGATGTTGCCGTCGCGCTCCACCGATCGCGCCACCAGCACCCGCGGGAACGACTCGGTGGTCGTCAGCTGCAGGTAGGGATAGTTCTTGTCGTCGCGCAGCAGGATGTTGTAGCGCGGCG
>AR_comb_assmDRAFT_10392063_pt1 | contig 24803 bp, 34 predicted proteins | sample ArasoioldDNA_FD_10543 | JGI IMG/M metagenome (IMG submission 10543) | reverse complement strand
TTCGAGAAGACCAGCTAGCCGCGGGGAAGAGCTAGCTGGCATTGGGGCGGGTCGTTCTGGACGGGTCTACCGGCCAGGTCGGGGGGATCCGCCCCCTTCAATGAAAGAGGAGCACCGTGGCAAAGAAGGATCAAGAGCAGGCGCCGGAAGCCCAGCCTGTAACGGATTGGCAGCCGGACAGCCCGGAGGCCCGCATGCAAGGCGTGACCGCTGAGCAGCTGATCGCATCCAAGAACCCCGACCAGAAACGCAGGGACGCCTTCGTCAAGGAGTTCGTGCTGCAAACCAACCGGGTAGCGCTCGAGGATTTGACGTCTGATGAGTCGCATCTGCGTGGCATGGCGCAACAGGTCATCAACGAGGCCCTCTACAAGGGTTTGCATGCGAAGGCTGAGCCGAAGCTTGAGGACGTCTCCGTTGTCCATGAGGGTTTGACGACCCAGTCGGTGAAGTTCACATGGTCGGTGAAGGTAATTCCGGCCGTACTGGATCTGGATCCGTCGAAGACGGTCGACAAGGTGCAGGACGCCGACGAGCAGGACCACCGCGATCCGGTGGTTTCCCGCGAGGCTAAGCCCGCTGAATAAGGTTCCTGGGGGGGCTTCTACCTTGGGCCGGTGGCCCCCTCCAGGTCAGCTTAAGAAGGAGGCGTCGTGTGGGCTACAGCGGATGATCTGTTGAGCTATCTGGGCGTCACTTTGCAGGATCCCCGCTACCTGACGCTGGCCAACACCGACATCACCGTGTACGCGAACCGCAGCTACGCGGCGTCCGCGGGCATCGGGAACCGTGACCTTTTGGCGTTGAAGCTGGCCACCTGCTACCAGGCGGCGTGGCTACCGTCCCAGTCGGATGCGTTGACCCGCACGAATGTGGAGTCGTCGACAGCTGATGGTGAGTCGGTGCGGTTCAAGAGTGACGCCCAGCAGAACCTGGCGCCGTTGGCGCTGCGCGCGCTCAAGAACTTGTCGTGGAAGGGTTCCCGCACCCTGGCGATCCGGGATGCGTCGCAGAAGCTGGGCCGGTCCCAAACCCTCGATTTCACCAGCGAGTCCTCTGACGAGAGCTCCGACTGGCGGGCATCATGAGTAGACATCCCGGCCCGAGGAGTCTGCATGATCAACCCGGATCTGATCAAAAAAGGTGATCAGGTGATACTCGCTTCCTCTAATGGTGTTCAGTCGACGTGGCAGGTTGCTGAACGGCAGCCGACGCGGCTGCTCGTTGAGGACGGCTGCGGCAGTTTGGAGCAGGTGCCGTTGAGCGGTCGGCGTAGCCGCTTCGTCATCGTCGGCCACCAAGCAAGACTCTGCTGATGTTATGGTTATTCACATGCCGCGGCTCCTAGATCTGTTCTGCGGCGCAGGCGGCGCCGCCATGGGATACCACCGAGCAGGCTTCGACGTGGTCGGTGTGGACATCAATCCGCAGCCGAACTATCCGTTCGAGTTCCACCAGGCCGACGCCATGACCTACCCGCTCGACGGCTTCGACGCCGTCTGCGCATCGCCGCCATGCCAGCGATACAGCGGCATGAGCGCCTGCCGACCTGGCCTGTCGGACGATTATCCCGATCTTGTGGAAGCGACTCGAGCTCGGCTGCAGGCCTCGGGTCTGCCCTGGATCATCGAGAACGTGCCAGGCTCCCCAGTGCTCAAGCACTCCGGCCTGTTCGATTTGCACGGCATCGAACTGTGCGGGCACATGTTCGGACTGGAGCTCTACCGCCACCGCCACTTCGAGTCCTCCGTGCATCTGTGGCAGCCTGACCATCCCCGTCACCTTGTGCCAGGAGCCAAGGCCGGGCACTGGCGACCCGGCGAGATCATCTCCGTCTCCGGCAACTGCTCGCCTATCGCCCTGGCAAGATCAGCTATGGGCATTGACTGGATGAACAGAAGCGAGCTGTCTGAGGCCATCCCGCCCGCTTACACCGAGTACATCGGGGCCCAGCTTCTTGAGCATATGGCGGTGGCGGCATGATCTCTCGCGCGACTGGCCTGTTCACGATCTACCGGGGCACCACCACCAACGACTCCGGCGACGAGATCGACGGCGCCTACATCGCCGCCTCCGGGGTGCCGCTCGCACTGCGTAACGAAGGCACCGCCAGCGAAGGCCTGAACACCGACACGCCGCGCCAAATCACCAGGCTCGCCGGCCGAGCCACATCGGGCGCGGATCTGCGTGCGCGGGACCGGATCAAAGACGAGGCGACTGGCGAATACTTCCAGGTTGATTGGATCGTCGCGCCGCGCAGCAGCACCCGCAATTCTGATCTACAGTTTGGAGCGCACAGAGTCTCCTAGCGCCCAAGACCCTCGAGAAGAGGGGCAGGACCTCTGCCTTTCACCGAGAAGGTTGGGCGATGGCGTTTGTAGTGATGGATCCTGCTGCCTACGGGCACATGGATCGTATCTGCGCCAAGCTCGCCGACCATGTGGGCGACGAGGTCCACAACGACGTCTTGCAAGCGGTCGCCCCGCCGATGACCGGCTATGCGACAGGCGAGCTCGCCGAATCTGTGCACGCGGTGCCTCTCGGCAAGAACCACCAAATTTGGATCGGCACCGATCACTGGAGCTTCGTCGAGTACGGCACCAAGCCGCACCTGATTTTGCCGCACGGCAACTATCCGTTGCGTGACCGGGCCCGCGGCAAATACTTCGGTTTCGTGGTGCATCACCCTGGCATGTCTGAGCAGGCGCCGATGCGGAAGGCGATCCACCAGAAGCGCCGCCTCCCGTACGTGGGTGCGGTGTGACCGGCACGCTGCCGCCGAGCAACGAACAAGTCGGCGTGAAATGGCTGCAAGGCATCCCCGCCCTAGACGGCCTCGTAGCCACCACAGTGCCCGCCGCGCTGGAGGACTGGGCCGACACCGGCTTCGTCACCGTAGGCGGCGCAGGCGGCACCCCACACATGTATCTGCCGGTGCAGGGCCCCGTGCTCTCGCTGCACTTTTGGGCGTACGCCGAAAACAGTGCCCGGCCGCCGTGGGGCAAAGCGTTCGACCTGTACAGCCACGTCCGCCACGACGCCTACGGGGTGCTGGACTACGCCCACATCGGCCGCCTATTGACCGGCTTCCCGGCCCAGTACACCAATGCGCGCGCGCTCACCGTCAACATTCTCGGCGAACCTGAGCGGCGGCCCGGCGATCCCGGCGACTTCGCCGAATACGTCGCCAACTTCCATTTCGACTGGACGCCCGTCCCATGACATGTAAAGCGAAACGCCGTTTCCTTTACATGTCCCGACGACATGTAAAGAAACCATTCACAAGTTCCGGCCCAAGATCAACCCCTCGCAGAAAGGATGAGAAGTGGCAGTCACTTCCGCCAACCTTGTAGCCGGGCCGGCGACCGTCTACTACGGCAGCTTCGGAGCAACCGAACCCGCCGCCTCAGCCGTATCCTCCGTACCCTCCTCCGCGGCCTGGACCGACGTCGGCGGCACCAACGACGGCGTCAAGATCAACATTGATCTGAACTACTTCGAGCTTGAGGTTGACCAGATCACCGACGTTGTCGGCTCGCGCTTGGAGAAGCGGGTCGTCACGATCGAAACGAATCTCGCTGAGGCGACGCTGACGAACCTGAAGCAGGCGATCAACGGTGGCACCATCACCGCCTCCACCGCCTACCAGACGTTCGACCCGCTGAACGACAGCTCCGCAACGCAGCCGAGCTACTACGCGCTGATCGTTGACGGCTGGGCGCCACTCGGCACCGCAGGCGCCTCAGCGTCCGCGCGGCGCCGGTTCATCGCCCGCAAGGTACTGAACGCTGACGCCGTGGGCATGGAGTACAAGAAGGACGGCCAAACCTTCATCCCGGTGAAGCTGAAGTGCCACTACGTGTCCTCCACCACGGGCCCGTTCGCTATCCACGACCAGCTCACCTAGTAGAAAGACAGGCCCAACACATGATCGAGATCAGCACCAGCGACCCAGTCTCCAGCGAACGTATCGACGTCTTCTCCATCGACGGCGTCACCTACGGAATGCCGAAGGACATCAACGGCCAATTCGCGCTGGAGGTGCTGGAGCAGATACGCAGCGTCGGCACCGAAGGTGTGGTCGCTTGGATGCTGGAAGAGGCGATCGGCGCCAAAGGTTATCGGGCGCTGCGGAACTGCGAGACGCTGAAAACCGCTGACCTGAAAGCAGTCATCAAGATCGTCTCTGATCATGTGCTGGGCTCGGTGGAGGAAGTTGCGGGGAAATAACAAGCCGGTACGAACAGATCGGTTGGGTTCTTGACTATCAGCAAGATCTACGGGCCGACTTTCGGGTGTTCTACCGGCTTACTCCCGCAGAAGCGCTCGCGCTGCCCGGCCCTGAATATCTGGGGTTGGCGTACCGGGTCGGCGCGTACGACGGCGTGATGCGGCTCCGGGCGCAGAGCGAGCAAGAGGAACAGGCCCAAGACAGCAACACGGTCGCCCCCACGCAGGCGGCGATCGAGGCTAGCCCGCTTGCGGGCCTGATTGATTGGGGCTGAGGTGGCCGGACTTGGGTTCAAGATCGCTGACGGCTACGTCGAGGTCCATGCCCACTACGACAAGGGTGAGCTGCGGCGGGCGGCGCAGCAGGCCGCGGACGACAATGATCGGGCATTCGACAAGGAGCGGGAACGTAACGCCCGCTCCGGCCAGTCGCGCGACACGAACCGGCGCATCGGCGGGTTAGCCGGGGAGCACTTTACGCAAGGCATGCGGGACCAGATCTCCCGCCAGAAAGACAATCCGATCATCCGCGTCGACGATGTGAAGCGTGACGCCTCCAGGCTCGGCCGGGTCCATGTAGCTGCGTTCGGCCAAGCTGTTGATCAGGATGTGGATCGGCGGCGGAACCTGTTCCAACGCATCGGCGGCAAAATCTCCCGGCACCTGCGCTCCGGGATGCTGCGTGATGTTGCTACCGCCGGGCCCGCGTTCGGGCAGCGGTTCATTGAGGCCATCACCTTCGGCCAGGCCGACATGCAGAAGATCGCCACCACTGGCAAGATCAGCAAGGTCTTCGCTGGCCTTGGTACAGCTCTAGGCGCCACCCTAGCGGTCGCCCTAGTGGCCGAAATCGGCAACGCGGTGACCGCGTTGCTGCCGCTGGCGCTGGGCGGGGCGCTACTGGCGTTGCCGATCATCAACATTTTCAAGAAGCACTCGGAGGTGAAGAAGGGTCACCGGAAGTGGGACAACTCCGAGATAGGCAAGGCCATGAAGGACATGCTGCATCAGGCTTCGGTGCTTGGTGACAAGCTGGAGAGGATCTTCGCCCCCGCCTTCACGACCATTGTGGCTGGGTTCGGCGCCACCCTGAAGGCGCTGCAGAAGCCTCTCGGTGATCTTGTTTCCGCGCTAACCCCTGCCGCTGTTGATCTTGCTACAGGGTTTTTTGCGGCCATCCAAACCTTCGTCACCGGCATTGGTCCGTCAATGCCGGGCATTGCTGCCGGGTTCCGGGAGTGGGCTGTGCAGCTACCAGGGATCGCGGCTGCACTAGCCGGCCTGTTCAATGCGATCTTGGCGAACCCGGATTTGGTAGTGACGTCAATCCGGACCTTCGCTGAGACGCTGCGGCTGATCTCCGGCCTGGCCGGGGTGCTGATACCTTTCCTCACCCGGCTAGCGAATCTGCTGCATATCGTCGGCAGCGGCTTCAGCCTCGGCGCTCGGGCCGCTGCCGCATTGCAGCCACTGCTGGCCGCAATGTTCAAGCCCTACAACGGCTGGGATGCATGGTTTAGACCGTTCATGGCGAGGTTCATAGCTTTCTTCAGGGGCGTCCCTGCGCTCCTGACCAGCGCCGTCGCCGCTATCGGCGCCTGGGGCGACAAGGTCGCAGCCAAAATCCAGGCCGGGCAGAACAGAATCACCGCTGCTGCGAAACGCATCGTCACCGCAGTGGTCGACTGGCTGAAGCAGCTCCCCGGCAAAGCAGCTGCAGCGGTGTCGTCGCTGTGGGCGCGGATGAAGGGTGCCTTCGATCATGCAGCGAGCTCCGGGAAGGCTCGAGCCAAGCAGGCCGTCGACGGGGTAGTCAACTTCTTCAAAACCCTGCCAGGGAAGGCTGCCAGCGCCGTTTCTAGCCTCTGGTCGCGCATGTCCGGGGCATTCTCCAGGGCGATCTCTCAGGCCCGCTCAGCGGCCACCAGGCTCGTCTCAGGGTTCATCAACGTGCTCCGCACCATCGTTGCTAAAGCCCGTGCCGCTGTGGCCCGTGTGCCTGCCGCCGTTCGCAGCGTCTTCGCTGGCGCAGGCTCCTGGCTGGTCGGGGCCGGCCGGTCGATCGTCTCTGGGCTGGCCCGCGGCATCCTCTCCGGGGTTGGCGCTGTGATATCGGCTGCCCGCAGCGTCGCCGCCCGTGCGGTTGCGGCAGCTAAGAGTGCCCTCAAGATTCATTCGCCGTCGCAGGTGTTCGCTGAGCAGGTTGGTAAGCCGTCCGCGCAGGGCATCGCCAAAGGCATGAAGGACAACTATCCGAAAGAGATGGGGTTCCTCAGCAAGGGGCTGCCGAGGATGGCGATGGCCGGCGGGCACATTGATCATCGCTCCTACTCGACGTCGTTCTCCCCGAATGTGGTCGTGCATGTGCAGGCCGGCTTGGAGACGGTCAACAGTGCGGCGAAACGAGCTCTGACGAGGGACATCTTCCTCGCCCTGGAGGCTTACAAGAAGGACTATCTCTGATGCCCTACACAGACATCACGATCGGCCGCCTGACGCTGCGGGAAACCTTCGAGATGGCCGCCAACATTGCCGCCGGCACCGACACCCGCACCATCGTTTTGAACGGGCAGGAATCCTCGCCGCCGTTGACGTTCGCCCAAGTGAAACAACGCCAAGAAGACATCCTCGGCCTGCAGAACCGCCTGGTACCGATCCGCTTCGGCACCAAATCTGATCATGACGGCTGGTACACGATCAACGACGTCAACACCAGCGTGGTCGACTACCAAAACAGTGAGGTCCGCACCTTCAATTGGGGCATCAACGCTGAGTTCATCGGCCCCGAAAACGCTGTGGATCTGGAGTCCCGGCTCACCGGCATCCAACGGCAAAACGACTTCGGTCTGACCGGCGCCCGCTGGCATGCGCCGCCCGCACTGCACGGCGGCTACATGCCGTCAGCAGGTATCGCGTGGGTGGACCGGCCCATCTCCGATGGCGGCAACATCAACGTCTATACCAACGTGTCAGCCTCGGCGAACCCCCGGTGGCATGTGGCGCTGTCGGACTACCAGAAGGGCCGCGTGCGCGTCCTGGTCGACAGCGTGGAACGCACCAGCACCGCCGTGCGGCCCTCCCAGTACGCCTGGGAGCTGAGCAACGGTCTGGTGAAGGTCACCCCTTCCAGCTCGGCCAGCTGGAACATTGAGTTTTGGGACGGCAGCGCCTGGGAGAGTAAGGCGTGGAACGTGTCAGTCTCCTCCTCCAGCGGCTACGGCTTGTTCGACCAGGGCGTGTCGGTGCTCCGCAACAACTACGAAGCAGCCACACTTCGGATGCTCGGCGCCGACTACTTCCAGACAAGCCGCGTCTCGATCGACCTGACGCTGCGCCGCGGCGCCAGGTTCGTCGAAGGCCGCCTGTGGATGCCGAACACCACAAACATCTGGATACAGCGGGCCACCGCGGAAGCGGCCACCGCGCCAGCCTCAAGCGGCTACGTCCGCGCCACCAGCAACGACGCCAACGGCAACCGCTTCGTTGTCGGCAGCGCCCGATCCTTCACCGCACTAACGGCTCAGGGCGGGTTCACCAAACCCAACACGAATTTCGATTTCTTCATCGGCTCCGAGGTCGGCGGCTCCGCGGCAGGGACCGGCAACGCGGCGGCTGATCTCGTCTCTCAGTATTTGGCGTCGATGTCCGAGGTCACATTGGCGGCTCTGCGATGAGCGGAATTAGCTGGCGGGCCGCATCCTGCACGAGCATCCCGGTCTCTCTTCTACCGCCCACCGTGCAAATGGACATCCCGGGGCAGCCTAGGTCTGCCCGCCACTTCAAGTATGAGGCAAACGCATGAGCGGTGTCACTGAGGTAAAGCAGGCGCCGGGCCGTTGGGATATTGAGCTTATCGGCGGCACGCCACGCGACATTATCGACGCTTTGACGCCGTTCGGGCACATAGCTGTTGTGCCGGGCCGCACAGATGTTGCGGCGGTCGGCGACAACTTATTGACCGAAGCCCGATACGTTGGGGTCTATCGGGGGGGCAAGGTAGCCGGCGAGGACTTCCAACTCACGGGGTCGGGGGTCCCCTTTTGGTTGGGCGATGAAGATGGGAAAGGTCCCATCGTTGAGACAGTCGCGGCCTCGTCGACTACCTTCGCACAGACAATAGCCCTGGTTCTTCCTCCGGCGATACAGGCCGGGACGATCTACTCCGTTGCTGGTTCCACTACCCATACTTTCCAGTGGCAGACAGCAAAAAGCGCGCTGAATTGGATCATGGGCGCGTTCGGCACACCGACCGTGCCGGTGTCGTGGCGGGTCAACGGCGACTGCACATTGGATGCCGGGCCCGATTCCCAGATGTTCAACCTGAACCCGACCGCGATCTTGGTGAAGAAAGATCAAGTTCAGCGAACCGGCCGCAGCATGGACGTCGTCGGCATCTCCGGCGATATGCAGCTTGAGGAGATGTACAACGACTACACGACGAAAGTCGTGGTGCTGGGCGCCGGGGAAGGCGAAGCAACCATCGCCGCCTCGGCGTCGCTGGCCGCCTCCGCTATTCCCTACACGGATATGCACGGCAACAAGGTCGCCTTCACCAGGCTGATTGATGATCTTGATCAGGACGGCGAGGCTGTCGCCCCGGCTTTGGCTGCGTCGCTGCTGTCCCGGTTCGACTCGCCGACCTACGGCGCTCAACTGTCATCGGACGACTACGACATCCGCGGCGACTTCGCCGTAGGTGATCATGTGGCCGTCTTCGCCCCCGACATCGGGTTCGTCGACTACACCCACGAAATGTTTTATGAGGGCATCCCGATCAACCCGATGTTCCTGCAGGTGCAGGGCATGACGTGGCCGATCGAGAAGGATTGGACGGTTGCGTTCCGCAGCCAGAGCGGCACCTGGCTGGACCTGTCGCCCTACTACAAACCAACCTCGGGCCAGACGTTAATCGACGTCGGCGACAATCCGTCCGGTCTGACGTCTCTTGGGTTCGACATTGACCGGGCCCGGATTGTCGCCGACAGCTCGGTGCCCGCAACCCCTGTGTTTGGAACCTTCTACACCTCACACTATTTGAACTCGGCCGGCGAAACCAGAGGCCAAGTCCTAGTTACCTGGACGGAGCCGGACAACACCGATGGTTCGACGATCATCGACGGCCACCACTACGAGATCCGCTACCGGCCTAACGTGACCGCGCCGTACCCGGCGACATGGGGCGAAGCGGCACAGGACACGTGGTCTGAGCTGTTCACGTGGATGCAGCCCCGCGTGCCGCCGTTCGACAACGACGAATGGCAGGTAATCGAAGTTCCGTTCGACCAAGATCAGGTGATGGTCCTCGAGCTGCTGCCCTCAGTCGCCTACGAGTTCCAGATCCGGGCGGTCGATTCAGCAAACCCACCCAACAGAAGCGCCTGGAGCGCCTCACAGCTCTTCACCGTCGCCAGGGATACATTGCCACCCGCGCAGCCTGCCGCGCCGTCTGTGGCCGCCTCGCGGCTCGCTCTGCAGATAACTCATACCCTCGGCCGCGGCGACGGCGGCACTTTCAACCTGGACCGTGACACATGGGTGCTAGAGGTCCATGTTTCCGGCGATCCTGGGTTCTTTCCCGGCGACTCGACGCTCGTCGGCCGGCTGTTCGTCAATGCGGCCTTGGCCTCGGGAGTTCCCGTGGTCGGGACATTCCAGGTAGAGGAGACCACCGAACGTTACGTCCGGGTTGTGGCGGTGGATCGTGAGGGCAACCGGAGTAACCCCAGTAACGCGGCAACGGCGACAGCAGACCTCGTAGATGACGCGCACATCTCCGACCTTACGGTTTCCAAAGTCACCGCCGGCACAATCTCTGCGACCTGGATCAACGCCGGCACCATCGCGACCGCGCTCAGCGGCGAACGGGTCGAGCTGACCGCGGACGGCCTGCAGGCTTATGACGATGACGGGCTGCTGTCCACGAACCTGTCCGCCACCCCATCGGAGACCGGCCAGTTCATCTCATTCCACAACGACGGCGACGTGCTGGCCTCGATCAGCGAAGAGGGCGTCGCATCCTTCCAGCGGGTCTACGTCAATGACATGTTTGTCGGCGGCGCCAACATCCAAGACGGCTATGTGGAGCTGCGGCCCCGCGGCATCGTTTCTTTCGGCACCGCGTCCAGCGACGTCACCGGCAGCGGCGCGGGCGTGGCGAAGGGTTACCTGGAGATCGCGTTCGACGCCGAGTCTGGCCGTACCTACAAGATCAGCGCGTTCGCGCAGTGCGACTCCACGTCATCGTCGACGTCGGAACGCTACATTTGGCGGGTTCGTGACGGCGGCACGGCACAGCCGGATCTGACGGATGCGATCTTGTTCTCGATCGCTTTCGGCGCAACGGCGAACTCGGGTCGCAACGACACCGGCAACCTGATCGGGATCCTCCGTTGCCCCGACGACGTCTCGGTCGGGGTGCACCGGCTGCTGTGGACGTTTGAGGCCACCGAAGGAAACGCGGCGATGCGCGGCACCGACACCCCCGCCTACTTCTACGTCGAGGATGTCGGCCCGACCGACTTCTACGACAACACCGCCGTCCTGAACGACGGTGCAGGCGGCGTGACGCCAGTGGTGAAGACCTACACCACGACGTATCCGTGCACATGGAGCGCCAGCTACGACGGCGACCGGCATCTTGTCGACGTGCCCTATGTGAGGCAGGGCGATTCGCCGACCTACGGGGACATGGTTGGGCTGTTCGGCTTCTCCTCCCAGATCGCCACCGACATGTCCGGGGCGACGGTGAAGCGGGCCTTGTTCACGGCGTACGCGAACTACTGGCACGAGAACTCTGGCGGCACTGCGGTCCTCGGCTGGCACGACTACACCGAAGCGCCTGCCACGGTCGACTTGGGCCGGGTTGATGAGGATGAGCAACGCCAAACAGACTGGCCGAAGCCGGGCGCGGTGACGGTGATCTTGAACTCGTCGATGCGGGCCGCATTCCAGTCCGGCGGGGCCCGTGGGATCGCGGTCGGCCGCGCGCCGAGCGGGTCCGAAACCTACAGCGGCCGGTTCGACGGCATCACGCAGACCTATCCGGCTTCGCTCACCTTGACCTACACCAAGTAAGGACCGTAATGGCCACTTTCACAAGCCGTCTCAACCTGACGAAGCCGGCATCGTCGGAGAACGTCAGCATCACCACAATCAACAACGACTTCGACCTAATCGACTCGGGCGTGGGAGCAACGGTCGGCGCATCGTCAAGCCGGCCGGCGAGCGCCTTCTCGGGCCGGCTGTTCTACGAATCCGACACCAGCCGGTTCAAGATCAACACGGCGTCTTCGGCGTCGACGGCGGCGACATGGGTGAGCCCGCTCGGCGCCGGCCTCCGTACCGTCAACGTCGAAGACAGGGGGATGATCCCGACCCTGTCCGATGCGACCACCCAAACCACCAACACCACGATCCTGCAGGCGATAGAGGATGAGCTGAACGCTCTCGGCGGCGGGGTTATTGAGTTCCCCGTGGCCCGCTGGTATTGCAAGCCGATCCGCACCTACGCCGGCAACGCCCATAAAGGCCCGGCTGGCGCTGTCAACTACGGCCACACCAACACCGGGAACTCGGCGGTGATCATCCAACCCTCCGGCCTCTCCACCACAACCGTCGCTGCGGTTGTGGTCACTGCGGGCGGCTCCGGCTACGTCTCGGCTCCCACCGTGGGCTTCACCGGGGGTGGCGGCTCGGGCGCTGCTGCGACAGCGTGGGTGTCCGGCGGTGCCGTGGTCGGTGTCGTGATCACCAATCCGGGCACCGGCTACACCTCCGCACCGACGATCGGCTTCACCGGGGGCAGCGGCTCTGGCGCCACGGCAACCTCCGTCGTATCCACGCCCATGTTCTACTCGACCGGCACCGCCGCCGACCGGGCCACGTTTGAGAACTTGACCCTGATCGGGGACAGCTCAAACACCAACAGCCAAGGCATCGTCTTGCACAACTGGTCGTACGGCAGGGTTAAGCGTTGCTGGCTGTCCGGGTTCGATCTTGAAGCCGTGTGGCAGATGGACGGCGTCGAGACGCGCATCATCGACAGCTTCCTTTTCGGCATGAAACGGACCACCGGGGCCGCGCACCACACTGGAACCCTTCGCATCGGCGGCTCGGATGCCGTTGTCAAAGACAACGAAATCGGCGGCGAACCATCCACCGACCAAACGAACCTATGGAACGCAGCCTGCTATATCGAAGACTCCGCCGGCAGGTACACCGACAACGTCTTCGAAGGCGCCGACGAAGGCGTGCGGATCGTCGGCGAAAACAACCAGTTCAACGGCTGCCGCGCCGACATTAACTACGGCCACGGCTGGCGGTTCGCCCGCGACATTTCAGCGCTCGCCCCGCCATGGAAAAACCAGCTTGTCAACTGCTGGGGCCACCGCAACGGCCACTATGCGACGAACACCTACGACAATTTCCACATCGACTCCGGCAATAGCATCATCTGGACGCAGATGACGAACTGCAAGTCCGGCTATTCATCAGGGGACGGGTGGGCGCACAAGTATGGGCTGAACAATGTGGGCGACGAGATTATGACGCTGGTCGGCTTCCGCGACGAAGGGGCCGCGACCTCTTGGATCAATGGCGCCACCTTCATCGACGGCTCGAACTTTGCTGACGGGCTTTACACCCCGGCCAGCGGCACCACTTCGTTGAATGTGACGAGGCGGAAGTGGGTCAGGACGGGCAACAGTGGCGCGACCACCATCGCGTCGATGACGGGCGGTATCGAAGGTCAGATCGTGCACATCCATGTGAACGATGCGAACACTTCGTTCAGCAATTCGACGTCGACGGACAACATCACTACTGGCACTGGCGGCACGGTGACCGCGTCTCAGGGTGCGCTTTATACGTTCGTCCGGTCCAACAATGTGTGGCGGATGAACCGGCCATGATCTCGGCTTAGCGCCAACGGAGGATCAGCACGAGGATGATCAGCAGGATCAGGATCCATTGGATGATCTCAAGGGAGCTCACCCTCCGACGCTAGCGAAAGATCAGTGCGCACCTTCGGTGAACGCGCCGGTAACCTGCAGTTCGCCGAGGGAGAAGTCGTAATTCTCCTCGTCTTCGGGTTCGGTGAGTGCGCCGCCGTAGAAGACGGACAGGTCCGCGGGTGGTAGCCCGTATTTGCCGGTGGCGATGTCGAAGCCGGCGAGTTTGTCGGTGACGCCGACAGCGCACAGGTGATGGCAGGGCGGGCCTTTCTTCCAGCGCGCGCACTGGTCGTCTACCGCGGCCTCGAGCTCGGCTTCGGTGTACATGGAGCCGTCTGGTTTGCGGTCTAGTGGTCCGGCTTTGGCGCGGAAGGTTTTGTCCATGTTGCAGCGGTTTTTGCAGACCACGCAGAGGCCTTTGCGTTCGGCTTTGCGGGCGACGACGATGACGGCGGGGTTTTCCTCGGGCTTGATACTCATGGCGAAAAGTGTAAACCCACAACATGACAGTTCCATCGCAGGGTAGGTAACGCTCCGGTCACCGTGTGCCGTAATGCGCGCCGCCTCCATCGACAGCAGGTTTTCTTCCCTAGAATTCAGGGCGAAACCGCTTGTCAACTGGCCCAAGCTGACCGCCGGGAGTTTTCGTGGATCCGCTCAGTTGGGCTGGCTTGCTGTCGCCAGTCGGCTGCGTCATCTTCCTGTTCGTTGCGCTTGCACGCGGCTGGCTAGTGTCGGCTCGGGAGATGGATCGGCACGAGAAGATCTGGGAGGCTCGGCTAACAGAGGCCCACGAGCGCGAACTGATCTGGCAGAAGACTGCCGAGACACGCGAGGAGACCAGTCGGGATGCTCTCGATCAACTACGGACAAGGCAGATAGTCGATGAAGCGGTTGTCCAGACGATTGCGGCGATCCCGCACGCAGCAGCTCCAGAAGGAGCATGAGGTGGCTGGCGGCACGGACCTGTCGAAAGCTCAGCAGGATCTGCAGCGGGCGCAGCGGGAACGCGCCGAAGTGTTGGGCATGCGGCCCAAAACCGAGGAGAACGCCCGGCGGGCGCGGTGGCTGCTGGCCGAGAACCATTTCGCAGAGAGGATCAGGGGGAGTTGGACATGACCCGCGGCGCCGAGATTTTCGCGCTAGTCATCTACTTCATTGGCGTCGCCGGCAGCGCCGTGTTCGTCGCCGGAAGGCTGGCGTCACGATGGTGGAAATACCCCGAAGGCATAGCGCTGCTGCTGCAGCATCTAATGCTTGTCGGGTTCGGCGCCTCAGCGGCGTACGCGCTGTGGGTCAGCCAGGACTATCCGGGCCGGGCCGCGGTCACCATTGTGCTGCTGCTCGGCTTCTCTAGTTCGGTGTGGTGGCTCACTGTTCTGCAGGAGCGGGCGCGTCGAGAAACGCGTCAACATGGAAGCCCCGTTATCTGAAGCTCCGGCGGCAGCGGCTGACCAGCCGAGTTAGATCCCTCGATCTCCTCAAGTATCTGGCGGGTCTCTTCGGCCATCTGCTTATAGGCGTCACGCTCTGACGTGGTGTGGGCAAGGCGCTGCTTCAACGCATCAATCTCAGCGGCATGCTGCCCGATCCGCCAAGCGGCTTTGGCGAGCTCGTCGGTGAAGTACCGCACCATGTGGTTGACCTGAACGTTCGGATCAACCGGGATCGATTCGGGCTCGCCAAACTCGTCGTCGTCGCTCTCGGGCTGCAGGATGTCGTCTTCGTTCATGCGTTGAGGCCTTTCGCGTGCATGCGGTACCGCTCAAGAATGTCGGTGCCGGACAGAAACGGATGCTGAGTGAAGAACGAATAGTGCGACACCACAGCATTGCTGATGATCTTGTTCGGGACGCCGAGGGTTCGCGGCGCTATCTCGGTGTGCCAGGACTCCTCTTCGATGATTTGGTCCGGCTGGATCACCCCCGGCGGATCCAGGGCGGCGTACATGGAGCCGCGGGAAGCGAAGCAGGACACGGAGAACTGCTCCCCCATCGGCAGCTGCCAATCTGTGTGACCGTACAAGGAATCGACGGTGCCGTTGTCGATATGTGACAACAGCAGCTCGTGCAGCTGGACGGCGAACTTGCCGGAACTCCAGCCTTTCCGGTCCATGCAGTACAGCCTCACCTCACCCCACTCGAGCGGGATCCTGCCGTCCCGTTGCAGGAAGTGGGAGCAGATCGCGTTGTTGATGATGATCGGGAACGCGCACGCCTGCTCGCCGTGGATGGCGTGCAGCACAAGCCGGGCGATGGCGTCCTCGTGGACGTAGACGATGTCGTCGTCGAAGCGCAGATAGATGGTGTCCGGGTCGGTCATGTAGCGGCAGAAATAGCCGGTGTTGCGTTGCTTCCGGGGGTGGTGGATCACCCCTTGTGGGCGAGATCTGAGCTTGGCCCACGGCCGTTCCTTGACAATCCGGTAGGCCCATGCAAGATCCTCGGTCTGGTCGGGGTCCGTGTTGAGACACAGCCATGCTTCGTCGAGGAGGCCGCGGTCATGGTCGCGCTGCAGGTACTCCAGCAGAATCGAGACGGTGTTAGCCCGTCCGTAGGGCACCCATGCGACGACCATCTTCCCGTCGATCATTTCCCGCCGTTCTTTCGGTGCTGCCCGGCAGCGGCGTGAGCCTCAACACGTCCCTCTAACGCAAGGATCCGCTCGAACAAATCCCGCTGCTTCTCATGCACCTGCTCCAACTCGGTCTGCAACTCATCCTCGAGCCCGTCGAGCCGGACTAACTCGGCCCTCATCTCCGCTAGCTCAGACACGCTTCCTCCCACGCCACCCCTAGATAGTCCTGCAAAGTGTTGTCCGATGCCCGCTCCCGAGCCTCCATGCCCATGCTGCGACGCAGCGCCGCATCCTGAATCAACGCCCCCAAGTATCGGCCCCACTCATGCTGAGCGTTGTTCCTCACCAAGAACCCGTTGACGCCATGGTCGATCCACTCCCGGTACGGCCGGATCGCCGACGCGATCAACGGGATGCCGAGGAACCCTGCCTCCAACGCTTTTGTCGGGAACTTCGCCTCCGTGAACAGGGTCGACCGGTACGGCGCCAACAGCACGTCGATGCGGGACAGCTCCCGCAGATAGTCCTCTGGCCGGTGCAGGAACTCATAAGCCTTGGCGTGGCCTCTCCGCAGCCGGAAGCCGTGCGCGGTGACGAACGAAGCGGGGGCGCCGATGAACTGTATGAACACCCGCCGGCCGTACCCGTCCTTAGCGGCTTTGTTGATCACGTCTTTGATCATCGGCAGCCATTGCGCCGTGTTTTCGGTGCCTGCCCAGCCGACCGTCAGCAGCTCCGGGTCGTAGTCCCGGTCGAGGCCGAGGACGTCGGCGCCTAACGCGTTCTCCACGACTTTGATGTTGGGATGCAGGGTCTCTTTGTAGATGTTCTCGGCGAGCCCTTCGGAGCAGACGGTGACGACGTCGGCAAGCTCGATGGATTCCCGCAGGAACGGCAGGAAGCCGCCCTCCTGTATCGGTTTGCCGTCTTGGATGCCGTTCACCCACCATTGGTAGGCGGTCCGGTTTTCTTTGTCGATGTGGAAGTAGTCGTCGTCAAGATCAAGTACGAGGCGTTTGCCGTCTTCTTTGAGTTGCCGCCAGCCGGGCATGGCGCCGGGGTGTGCGACGCGGGAGCCGATGATCACATCGGCTTGGTGAATGTCGGCGAGGTTGCGGGATGCGCCGACCGCGTGTGGTCTGCCGTACGGGTTGTGTTCTTTGGGGCGGAGCCAGGAGATTGCGCGGGCGGGGAGGAGGGCTCGGTAGTTGGAGGAGCCGTCGTTGCCGGCTGCCCAGAAACCGAACTTAGGCACCGACGATGAGGCGTTTGAAGGCGCCGAGGATGCGCGAGTTCACGTCCTCCAACGCGAGCCGGTCGCCGTCGCCTTCGTCGCCATCGGGGTAGGCCGGGGTTTCGTGGACGATGTCGTCGGCCACGATGATTTGGCCGACCCAGCCGTCTTTCATTTGGACGGCGCGGGTCTCGATCAGCTTCTTGGCGTCCAGCTCCTGCGGCCTGGAGCCTTTCTCGGCCGGAACGACGAGCCCGGTGTAGCTCCAGGTGGTGCCGGTGACTGTGGTTGCCATGTTATGACCTTACACTTACCGGCGCGGCCTTCAGGTAGCCGGGCAGCCAGTTCTCCTTAAACCAGATGACCGTTGCGGCAATGCCCTTCTCGAACGAAATCAACGTCGACGGATTCATGCCGATCTGCTTCAGCGTGTCCGGGTCCACGCTCACCCGATCACCCGGCGTCTCACCCGGCCGCATCGGCACATGCACCACGGGCGGCTGCTCCGGCCCGCCGAACACCCTGACGGTGTGACGCACCAGATCAGCCACAGCGTTCACCGTCAAAGAGTCCTTTTCGTACGGGCCGACACCAACCGGCTCCGCCAGCACGTCACCAAGACGTGCGATCTCCAAAGCGTCCGCGAGGGCGCGGGCCACGTCACGTACATACACCATGTCGGAGATCTGCTCGCCGTCGCCGTAGACCTCGATCGGCTGCCCGAGCAGCGCACGGCACACGAACGCGGGGGTGATCTTGCGGACCTTCGCCGGGCCGAACGGCGGCGCCACCGACTGCCGGGGGCCGTAGGCGTTGACGCAGCGGACCCGGTTGATCCGTGCGCCGTTGTACAGGTTGAACATTTCGCAGAACCGGCCGACCGTCGACTTCGAGATCGAGTACGTGTTCGGCATCCAATAGTTGCCGACCTCAATGTTGACGCCGGGGATGTCGTTTTCGTCGCATGTGGCCAGGAAGTTCAGCCCGCCCTCAATGTTGGTGCGCGCCGCCGGCAGCGGGTTCTTGATCGTCTCTTGGGTGCCGAGGCATGCGGCGAGGTTGATGATGCCGTCGACGTGTTTGCCGAGCTCGGACATGGCGACCGGATCGGTCACGTCGCCGAGGAACAGCTCCACACCGTCGCGGGCTTCGTTGCTGCGGCGGCGGCGGTCGAAGATGACTGGGGTGTGTCCGCGGTGCAGCAGTTCATCGACGACATGGCCGCCGATGAATCCGGCGCCGCCGGTTATCCCGATCTTCACTCAGCAGGGTTCTTTCTGCGTGTCGTAGACGACGCCATCGGTGTAGCTATTCGGCGGGTCGCTGTCGTTGGTTTCGCCGCAATGCCAAGGCCCGTAGCCGTGGCCGCGATGCCCGATCCGGTACTTGTCGACGTCGACGCCGTTGGAGAAGAAGCCGGTGGTGTCCACGTCGGCCCGGACGTCACCGATGGGGATGCCATAGCTGCTGGTTGAAGCATCCTCGCCGGGGGCGAGGTAGAAATAAACGTTCGGGAACGGTGCGGAGTACACCTTGATCCACTCGTCGGAGCCGGGGCTGTTGTAGACCCGCACATAGGTCGCCGCAGCAGCGGGCTCGGTGGAGATCAGCGTGAAACCTGCAGCAATGGCAAGAGAGGCGAGAAGCACCCCGAGACGCTTGAGCACGTCGCAGACTCTAACCGGGCGGCAGCCAAGCCGCTGGGATTGCGACGTTTTAGCGAGTCTGTGTCAGATGCAACGGCACATCACCCGGCTTCGCGCCGGGCATAGCGATCGGCCTCCGTTGCGTCCGTGGACGGTGATCACGTTGCGGCGGCGCCTCGCCGCGGGTCCGCTCAAAAGCTTCGGGGATCAGCTTCCGCAGATCCCAAATCTCCTCATCGGAAACGAACGAGCCACGCAGCCGCGGATAACCAGGGCGACGCTTCCAACCGATCGCCTGGTCGCCGTCTTGATCATCATCCTCAGGTTCAGGGATGTGCAAAAGGTGCGGCGCAATGTCATACATTTCAACATCATCTTTGTCGAACAGCATGTAGGTCTCCGACTTGTACTCCACCGCCAAACAATCCAATGCGGTGAAGCCGTCCCGCAGCTGCCCGAGCACGTCCTTGTGGCCCTGCTGAGTGCCGGCAACCAGCGAATGCCCGCACGCCAAACCGATCTGCTGGATCAAAAGCAGGCAGGAGATGATCTCCGCCGCGGCCTCCCGGTCGTCGTAGGACGGGTTCATCACCGACTTCAGCTCATCAACCACATGCACCGTCCAGCGGCGCTCCTCGGTCAGCACGTCCAGCTTCCGTTTGATGCCGGAAGCATCGGTGGCTTGGGAGGTTTCGATCGCCATGTTGTCGGCCTGCTCCAGCATCCGGGTCACCTCGTTACGCAGCAGCTTTGCTGAGTCCCGCAGATTGTCGGAGTACCAGCCGCCGGCCTCGAAGATCGGCCGGCCGGCCTGCAGCTCCATGCCCCGCTTCCAGTCATGCACGCAGTACCGCAGCCGCTTCGCCTGCACCATCGGCACCGACATGCGAACCACCGGCCAAATCCGTGAGCTTGACTTGCCGGCCCGCGACTTACCGACCACCAACCAATGCCTTTGCGTCAAATCGATGCCGGCCGGGGAACCGTTCTCATAAATCCCGTACAACATGTTGCGTTGGAACCAGCGGTACCAATCCCCATCCGCCGGAGGCTCCGGGATCGGGAACGGCGCCGGGTTCATCGACTTCAACGGATCGTCATGCCACAGCCAAAGATCCACCACGTTGTTGCGGTTCGGATGCGGCACCGCCCGGCAACCCAGCACGTTCAGCGTCGACGCGATCTCCTTGCGCTTCCGCACATAATGCTCGACCTTCTGCATCGGCGGCATGATCACCGGCAGCGTGTCGACGTAGATCGTGGAGGTGAACTCCGGCAGCTGCACTTTCGGCGGCTTATCCGGGTAGCTCGGATCGGTGTACTTCACCTGCACCTCCCGCCACCGCCGCCAATAACGCCGGTAGAACCGGAACCGCAGATACCACCACGAAATGAAACCCTGCCGATCCGTGACGAACCATCCCATCAACGCCAGCAACGGCCAGCAAGCCACCAGGACGGCCCAGCCCCAGCCGTACGTCACCCCCGCCATCACCACAAGAAAGCCGGTCACCACAGCCAGCAGCCGGTAGATGTTCTTCAGCAGCAGCCACAAGCCGACGCCGGCAGCCCAAAAAATCATCATCAGCACGTAGCCGATCTGCACCAACGCGTTCTGCGACACCTTCGCATTCAGCCGCCGTTGCACCTGCTCCCGCATCACCAACCACCCGGCCTGAAACCGTTGTCGTTCGGGTAGGCGTCCTCCTCGTACGGAATCTCAATGCCGGAGTCATCCCACGCCCGAGCCTGCATACCCAGCAGGGAACCCAACGCGTTCGGCGTCTCAATCGTCGCCGGCACACCCGGCCCCAACCTCGACGGGCCAAACCCCGACGCCTGCAGCTCCGCATCCCGCTCCGCCCACTGCTGCAGATACGCCTGATTGCTGACCAGCGAAGAATCCCACGCCTCAAAGTCATCCTTGAGCCCGGCGTGCTCATCATCACCGACGCTCATCGCAACCCGAAACGCCGTCAAAAACCCGCCAGCCCCATCAACCATGCCAAAAGTGTAAACCCACAACACGACAACCCACCAACACCCCAAACGAAAACGACAACCATTACCAACAACGTCCCGCGCAGCGGACCTGGGCGGGCTTTTCGCGCCTTTTTCGTGCGGGGTTTTTCTTGATCAAATGCGCTCTGACTAGGGGTTATGCGTTAGGTATGTGTTGAATATACGTCCGGCGTATCTCGTCAAATGGTTTGACAGAACGGCATGAAATGTTGTAGACTCATAACATGAGCACCGCACCAAAGACCACAGCCGAGCTACTCGACAGCCTCAAAGAGATCCACAACGCAGCCGTTGACGCATGGAACGGCATGGACGATGAAAACATCGACCGGCAATACCTGCTGCAGGAGCTGTGCCAGCGCGTCTTTGCTATCACCAAGCCCGCGTACGAGGCTGCGATGGAGGAGGCTTCCCGATGAGCACCGTGCTTCACGTCTTCCAGATCGTCAGCCTGATCGTTCTCGCCGTCCTGTTCGTGCCGGCGTTCCTCGACACGGCATGCCCGCTGCGTAAGCGCAATGAGCGGCTGGCGGTGCGGATGGTCTATGGCCTCAAGGAGCTGCGGCGATGAGCCAGTACTACGTCGTTGCCGTCACGCATGCGTGGGCAAACAGCAGCGGATACGGCTTCGAGACGACCCTGCCTTCACGAAACGCATGGGATAGCCGAGATGCTGCGATATCCGAGGGGTTCAGGGTCTGCGGGACTGACGACTTCAACATCGTGAAGATCAGGAACGGCAAGGCAATCGCTGTCTACTGGATGAACGAAGACCTCAACGAAGACGCCGCAGTGCTTGAGAAGCTCACCGAGCTAGCGGAAGGACCGCAGCGATGAGGTGGCCTGAGACGGAGCTGGAGTGGTCGATCGCTGTCGTCGCATGCTGTCTGGGCGTGGTGATCGGCGTCGCGTTCATGCTGCTGGTTGACTTGCTGATGTGAGCGAGCCGGCGAGGCTTCACCCGTTGGTCGCTGAAGCGTGGGCGCTGGTTGCTGGCTGTGAGGCGCGGCTCGAGTACTGGGAAGCACTGGCTAAGTCGTGTCCGGGTGAGGTGCCGGAGGATTTGGCGCAACGCATTGAGTTGGCGGGTTCGGATTTGGCTCACAGGTCGGCGATGCTGGCGCGGTTGCGGGTGAAGTTGGCTGAGGCTCAAAGCGCCGAATAGTTGAAACGTTATAGGTTTACACTTATTTCGCCGGTTCCCAATCGTAGCCAGGGCTGACCCAATGGGTTTTGATCGGGGTGACGGCTAGCTCGAAATGATGGAGGCCGCCCGCGCACTCCTCAATGTCGCCCTCGTTGAGCCAGGTGCAGATGTTGCAGTCGCTGGGCTTGTCGTGGCGGTGCTTCTCCATGACGTGAGAGCCGAGGCCGCCTAGAGGTATCTCGACTTCGTGAAAGATGCCCAGGTCGTCTCGCTGTTCGTCCCACTCTTCGCATTGACAGCTGGGCATCATTCGGCACGCCGCATCGGCGGGTGCGTTGCAGCGCGCCGTCGCGCGAACGATCGGAGTGTCAAAGGTCCAAACAATCTCGTGGTCAGCCGCCGTCTCGGGAGGCTTCGTTGGATGGACATCGTTTTTCGCTTCGCGCGCGCGGTCTGTGGATAACTTACGAGTCTCCATGGTCTTATAACCCTTCTCTTAAGTCTGTAGTTCTCTTACTTCCTCTTATAGGGGGTCCTGAGGACCCCGCTACTTGGTCACTCAGAACCCCGCTACTTTTTCTAGCGGGGATGTCAGGACCCCGCTGCAGCGGGGATGTCAGGACCCCGCTAACGGATGATGAATCCAGAGTTATCCACAGGGTTATCCACAGGCATGTCAAACCGTCTGGCAGGCCTCAAAAGACTCCCCAACGTCAACCGGTACTTGCTCGGCCGCTGCCCGGTGCCCCTCTCCAGCCTCTCGATAGCACCCGCTTTGATCAGCCGATTAATGCTCCGCTGAACCTTCTTCCGCTGCGTCTCCCACGACGCCGACCCATACTCCGGGACCGACCCATCCACACTGATCGTCATGATCAACGGCTCATAGCCAGCGAAGTACAAACAAGCCGGCGTACCACCTGCGGTGCGCGAATCGGGGTCGATAGCCATCAGCGCCATCCGGTTGATGATCAACCGGTCAACGTGGCTCGGTAGCAGGGCAAGCCAATAGGGGTGTCCGGCCTGCCAAGCGAGGCTGTAACCCATAGCTACCCATCAGTCCTTTCAATCCGTCAGGCCGATGCGCTACCTTGGAACGCATCGGGTTGCGAGAGCCATTGGCCCAAAAGCAGTGGTCCTTTCTCTTCCGGTAGTGATGCTCATAGCTGCCCCGGCTGGTAACCGGGGCAGCAGCATTTCCTAGGGCTGCCGCTCCAACACCTTGTTCAGGTGCGAGGTGACGCTGACACTAGCCGGGTCATCGGCGCCGCGCAGTGTTTGCCGATCGAAAAACACCGCCAGTCTTGGCTTGTCCATCCGGTACAGCCGACGCGCCAACGAAAGCCGATTCTCATAGCCGACGCGGCGTGCGACCACGACAGGATCCCTCGAGTCGACCATCGCTTTAGCCAGCTCCTGCAGCAGGGTTTCGCGGTTCATGAACACCCGCGAAGGGTCGTCGGTGAACCGGTATTCGTCCCACTCCTCGCGGGTCAACGGGCCTATCCACTCCAAGATCAGGAACAGCAGGTTCAGGGTGCCGCCGTTGCCGCCGCCCTTCTCGAACATGTAGATCGCCTGCTGATAGATCCCGATCTGCTTCGCGGCTTCGACCACGCTCAGGCCACGTTCGGCCCGGATCGACCGGAACACAACCGGCAGACCTTCCAACAGGTCCAACAGCTCAGCAGCCGTGTCGTTCTTCGGCGTCGGGGCCAGCTTGAGGACGACCTTGTTGGCGCCCATGTGGCGGTAGCAGTCCTCGTGGCCGTACTGGCAAAGATGGGTGGTAGCGGTGCTCATAGTGGTTCCTTTTCTAGGTGGTGTCGGGTGGCTCCTCGAGCCAGGTGAAGATCTTCATGAGCTGGCGGGTGCTCGTATTCTGCCCGGATTCGATGCGCTCCAAGGTGCTTAGCGTCACCCCGATTTGGCGTGCCGCTGGCCGCATCGACAGGCCGCGGCGTTTCCGTTCGGCGGTGACCTCGTGAGGCAGGGCCTCGAGGGATCGGCGTGCGATCTCTGCATAGCTGGGTGGCTTACTCATCAGCCCTCCTCGGGTGGCGGCTCGGCCCTCGGAACCTCGCCGGTCTCAGGGTTGACGAACATCGGCCCGCCATCCAACATGCTCTGCAGGTTGTCGATCACCTGCCGCGCATCCCGCTTCGTCAAATCCTTCGTCGACGCGAGATCCTTCTGCAGCCACCCGCTGAACATGGTCAGCACCTCATCACGCCCCGCCTCAGCCTTGTAGTCGATGCCGAGCTCGCCGAGCATCGCGAAGATCTTGTTCGACTGATCGTCCGTACGTGGTGCGTTAGGGCCGTACTGGGTGCGCTCCGTGCGCATGTCGGGCTGTTGCTGCGGTCGTCGCTGTTGCGTCTGTTGCGTCTGTTGCGGCCGTCCAGCACGTTGCGGTTCGGGTGCGCCCTGGGTGTCGGTGTCTTCCTCGGTCACAATCCCGGTTACCGCGCTGAAGCAATACCTACGCGCGTAGGTGATTGCGATCCCGATCTGCTTGATGTCCACGCTCCGCGGATCGGGCAACGGCCACGAGCCACACCTATCCTCGCCGCTCTCGTGCATCAGTGCGTACTCCAGGACGAAGCCGCGCTCACCCATAGTGGGTGACGCAGTGAACGACAAACCGTTCTGGGCAAGCAATGGATAAGCCTGCTCGGCGATCGACGCCAGGTCGGCGTACTTGTACTCGAAGCCGCGCTTCGTTGGGTCCTTCGGGTCGATTCGAGCCTTCTTGTCTTTGTGGATGACTCCGACCGCACCCTGGAATTTCGATAGGGCCGCAGCCATGTTCGCAGGCACGGTGATCTCTACGCTCACAGCTGTGCCCCTTTCTCCCCGTAGGGAATCGTTTGGTGAAGATCAACATTCGCGCTGCAGCGTTCACAAAAATTTGGGCCCAGCAGCCCTATGACCGGCTTATGCGGAGTGTGCCGCCACTGCTCGACGCGGGCCTCCGCCTTGTCCTCGTCCAGCTC
>AR_comb_assmDRAFT_10344399_pt1 | contig 24867 bp, 50 predicted proteins | sample ArasoioldDNA_FD_10543 | JGI IMG/M metagenome (IMG submission 10543) | reverse complement strand
AGTCGACGCCCCGCCGGTACTCATCACCGGGTCGACCGGCCGGTGGGTCCTCCAGGACCTCCAGCCCGCCGGCCTCGGCTCCTGGGTGATGCCGGTCAACCCCACGAGCATGAGCAACCCGCACCTCACCAAGGTCGCCCTGGTCCGCTCGACCACCTCACCGCGCACCGGCAAGCGGCACGTCTCCGAGAGCTCCGTCGAGGTCGCCCCATGGACCCTGGCCGGCTACTGCCCCGATGAGGAGTTCCACACCAAGCTCAAGGCCTACGCCGCACTCAACCGCCGGATCTACGTCATCGACCACCGCGGCCGGGCATGGAAGTGCGCGATCACCTCTCTCGACATCACCCCGCGCAAGCGCCAGATCCTCGACGACGGCTCTCCGCAGGACTGGGCCGCCGACTGGCGGATGGCCCTCGACATCGTCGACCAGACCTTCGTCCTCCCGACCTAGGAGGGGAGCCACCATGACCCAGCGCTGGACCTTCCACGACCCGATCACCTCCGAGACCTTCACGTTCGCGATCAACCCCAACGCCATGACCGGCATCGGCGAGCAGCGCACGCTCACCCACAGCCGCAACCGGTACGGCGTCACCTCGACCGAGGGCACCAAGCGCGAGCGCGAGCTCACCTTCTCCGGCGTCGTCCGCTCCCAGGCCTTCTACGACTCCCTCGTGGAGTGGGTCGACAAGCGCAACGCCGTCATCGTCACCGACCACGTCGGCCGGCAGTTCCGGGTCTACCTGACCGAGTTCATCCCCACCGACCGAAGTCCCATCCCGAGGGCGCCGAAGCGCTGGCGCTACACCATCAAGTCGAAGCTGCTGGAGGAGCTGTGAGGGTCGTAACCTCCGCTACCGACGCAGCGTGGCGCGGCGAGATCAAGGCCGGACCGACCCGGCCGGTCGTGCGCGCCACCACCCAGCGGATCTACCTCGGCAAGTGGCGCTACAACACCGAAGACGAGCCCGGCGGCGACTACGACAACCACCACACCCGGGTCGGTTTCTACCGCAGCATCCTGTTCGGCCACGGCGGCGCCCCGCGCGAGATCCCCAACCTCAAGCGCTGCGAGTGGAACCGCTCGACCGACCAGGACGTGGCCACCTGCACCCTGACGATCGCCAACACCCAGATCGTGCCGATCGGCTCCACCGGCGAGAACGCCGACGACTTCGAGTTGCGCGGCTTCCTGGCCTACAACCGCGGGCGCGACACCGAGGCGACTGCACGCTGGGGCTACGACGAGAACCACTACACCAACTTCGTCATGCCTGACCGGATGGTCCGCACCTACGAGGGCTACGGCGCAGACTTCGACGTCGCACCCGGCGACGACGAGAACCTCTACATCAGCGGCACCTGGCTCATCGACGACGTGAGCTACGACGCCAACGGCGACATCAGCGTGTCCATGCGCGACCTCGGCCGACTGCTGCTCGACCACATCAGCTTCCCGCCGATCGTGCCCTACGCCGACTACCCCATGACCTGGTCCAAGATCGCCACCCAGACCGTTCAGGCCCGGACCGCGACCGGCGGCAACTGGCGGAAGCCCGGCGGCCAGACCTCAAGCTCGAACGACAAGTACGTCGGCGAGGGGATCGTCGACGTCCCCACCTACGTTCAGCCCAACGGCTCCGTGCAGGGCCACGGCGACCGCGCTCCCCTCTCCAGCTCCGCCAGCGACTACTGGCTCTCCACGGGGCAGGTCAGCCCCGAGGACTTCGTCTGGTGGGAGATGGACTTCACCACCGCCCAGAACATCGCCGCCGTCCGCATCACCCCGTTCGGCGGGCCGTACAAGGTCTACGTCAGCCTCTACGACGGCACCGACTGGGTTGGCCGACGCGACATCCCCTACGGCTACGGCACCATGAACGGGCACGGCACCGACGACACCCTCGGCGAGATCAGCAGCGTCGACATCCAGGGCAACATCCCCTTCGCGCACACCGAGGTCGTCGACCGCGGCGGCGTGGCCACCACGCTCACCTTCCGGCGCAAGTACGAGGGCATCAAGAAGGTTCGCATCACCCTCACCCGGCTGCGCAACATGACCGGCGAGAAGTACCCGTGGCGCGCCGGCCTGCGCGAGGTCGAGTTCTACACCGCAAGCTCGGTGGCCAGCCTCGGCTTCGGCACCGGCCCCGTGTCGCAGGCGGTCGGCAACTACCGCGACTTCACCGACATCGTCCGGTGGGTCTGCGCATGGTCGGGCTGGTGGTGGCCGCCCGACGACCAGGACAACTGGCAGAACTTCCGCGACACCCACGACCCGGCCGACCGCGTGCACTACACCTACGCCAGCGGGGACGCCGCGCTCACCAAGGGCCGGATCTGGGGCACGCTGGAGAACACCGGCACGGCGGGCATCGCCGACCTGACCGCCGACCAGTTCGACAAGCAGCCGCTGATGACGGCCATCCAGAAGGTCCGCGAGATCGTCGGCTACCAGTTCATGATCGACGAGTCCGGCGGCGTGGTGTTCCGTCGCGCCAACATCTGGAGCCCCGGCAACTTCGTCACCCGCGACCACAAGAGCACCCGCCGGAACCCGACCCGGACCACCGAGTGGGTCACCATCGACGAGGACGAGACGCTCCTCCAGTACGAGACCCGGCACAGCACCCGCAACCTGCGCGAGCGGATCTTCGTGGGAGCTGCCAACGGGCATTTCGGCGCCGTGGTCCGCGGCTACTCCCCGCTGCCCAAGACCGGCCTGCGCCGGGTCGCGGGCTGGCTCGACGAGAACTGGAAGAACAAGACCCAGGCGCTGGTGGCCGGCGACCTCATCGCCGCGCGCCAGATGTTCGACTACCGCCGCTCCCGGGTCACGATCTGGGGCAACCCCGCCATCCAGATCGACGACCAGTGCCGGATCTTCGAGCGCACCACCAACGAGACCTTCTACCACTACGTCCTGGGCATCAGCTCGGCGCTCGACATGGAGGCCGGCACGTGGGACTACACCATGGAGACCCACTGGCTCGGCCCCGACATCGACACCGCCTTCGTCGTCGACCCCGACCAGATGCAGCCCGCCACCCGCAACTACCTCGCTGCCGTGGGCGGTGAGAACTAGTGGTCGACCAGGATCTTGCCCAGCGCGAGACCGACCTCGCCCGTGACGCTGCCAACAAGGGCGGGCCGGCCATGGCCAACTGCCACGTCCGAACCAAGGGCGCCGGTACATTCGCGTTCGCCAAGCGAATCGACTTCGGCCTGACATTCATCGAGCAGCCATTCCCGATGTTCTGCTCCGAGGTCGACCTCGACGACGCAGACGACTATGGCTTCGAGTCCGGCGGCAACACCCCGGCGGGCACCCCGAGCCTGCCCCAGTGCACGGGCTACGTGACCTCGTGGGACACCGACGACCAGGGCAACTGGACCGGTTGTTGGGTCGCCGTCTCGGTGGTGTTCCCGTTCACTCCCCCGAGCTCGGTCCCCGACACCGCGCTGCCGATCAAGCACTACTTCACCTTCGCCGCCGTGGCCATCAAGGACCTCTCGGACAACGATGAGGACGCCATTCCGACCACCGCATAGCCTCCGCCATACACGGCTCCAATCGGGCGCGTCCTCCACTACCACCACACCCCGGGCAGACCAAGAACCGACACGCAGTTGGGCTTTGGACCCAAATGGCCCGTCTGGGCTATGGACAAGATGGCCCAGACTTCCCATATGGCGTCGGAATGTTTGGCGCGTAACGTTCGAGTCATCGCCCACCGCGGTTCACACGGAGTTCACATCCGGAACCCCGGGCGATCGGGTGCATGACCAGTTCGGGGGGGTCTGCCGTGCTCCCACGCACGCACACCCATCAACCTTTCGGGGAGGAAGACCTGTGTCCGCGCACCTGTTCGAGAACCTCAAGCCGCTATCCAGGAAGGCCGTCGATCACGCTCTTGACACTCAGGAATCAGGCACCATTGGCTGCCTCGCGCTGTTCTTCAACCAGGGCAACGTCGAGGCCCGCTACGTCGACGGACCCGTCCAGCTGGTCATGGACCTGTGGCGCTCCAAGCAGCCTCCGGGCGCGAAGGACGTCACGAAGTGACACCCGGGCAACTCGTCGCGAGAAGTCCTTGCGGACTGTCGGTGGCGACGTCTAGCGTCACCACACGACTCGGATCGCGGTAGCGAACTGGGACAACTGAACATCAGGACCTGAAGTGTCCTAGGGATCGCCCCACGAGGGGCAGATCGCCTGTCGCGTCGAGCCAGAGGGCTCGTAAGGCGGCTCATCGCATAGCCAGAAACGGCTGTGCGATGAGCCGCCTTTTTGCATTTCCCGCCATTCCAACAGCCCGAGGAGAGCCATGCCGCTCCACTACCGCGGAGATCGTTCCGCGGTCTACGACCCGCAGCGACGCACCGGCCTGATCGGCAAGGTCATGGGGCCCGACGTCGACGGCCAGTACCTCGTCTGCACCGACGCCGCCTACGACCCGGAGACCGACGTCACCACCGCCGAGGTCCAGATGGTCCTGCACCCCGAGGCCCGCCTCGCCGCGATGCAGCGGGAGCAGGAGGGCGCATGAGCGACAAGCAGCTGCTCCCGGAGATCACGCCGCTGACCGGGAACTTCCTCCGGCCCAACGGGCTCGGTGGCTACCTGATCCGCCAGTCCGACCTCTCCTCGTGGTCGCGCTGCCAGGCCCAGAAGATCTACGACGACCAGGCCAAGCACGACCCCGCGGCACCGCAGCCCCACGCCCTCTCCGCCACCGAGTTCGGCTCGGTCGTGCACTACGCGCTCATGCTCATGGAGCAGGCGATGCACGAGGGCCGCGAGGACGCCGTCGACATCGGCCTGAGCACCTTCGAGTTCTACTGGCAGCCCGAGAACATCGAGCGCCTGCCCGGCGTGCGCCGCATCACCGAGTGGCTCCCCCGCGAGACCTACGGCGGGCTCCGCGAGCGCGGCCGGCGCACGATCAAGGACCACTACGACCTGCTGCGCAAGGACGAGTCCTGGCTGCTCGGGCTGGAGTACCAGTTCGCCGTCCCCATGCCGATCGCCGGCCGGACGCACACGCTCACCGGGACCGTGGACCGGATCTCGATCCGCAAGGTCAACCGCAAGCCGTACCTCTCGCTGGACGACAACAAGACCGGGAAGCAGCCCACCTACCTGCGCTGGAACATGCAGGGCACGGCGTACGCGTGGGCGAGCACGACCCCGGAGTTCTGGCTCGGCTGGACCGAGTCGGGGATGCAGGCGCTGGAGGCTTTTCCCGCCGAGACCATCGGGCGTCTCGACGAGGTGTTCTCCAGCTGGGGCTATCGCCTCCACAGCGGCTCTCAGTGGGAGTTGCCGCTGGCCTCGCGTCGCTTCCGGTGGATCAACCTCAAGGAGAACAAGTGGGCCGACGGCGGGTGGCGTAACGCCCGCGACTACGCCCGCCTGATGCTCGCGGTCGACGCCTACGTGCGCGCCTGCGAGGCCGAGGTCTACGCCATCAACACCACCGGCGAGGTCTGCCGCTACTGCCCGTTCAGGACCACCTGCGGAGGCGTCGGACTCCCGGACGAGGAGGCCGGCGCGCCATGAGCGCGATCAAGCCTCGCAGGACCGGCTACGCCGAGGCCGACGCCCGACGCACGGCTATCGCCAAGACGCTCGCCCGGGTCAACCACCCGCGCAGCTACCCGCAGGACCACCCACCTTTCAACACCCTCGGCCTCGCTCTCCAGCAGGCCGTCGCAGAGAACGCCTGAGAAGGAGAGACATGCCGCTCATCATCAAGACCACCGGGTTCGAGGACTTCCTCGGGAAGAACGGGGGCGCCTACCTCAAGGCGCTCATCATGGGTGACCACGGTGTGGGCAAGACCCCGTTCGCCGCGCAGTGGCCCAAGCCCCTGCTGCTCGACTGCGAGAAGGGCCGGCTCTCGGTCGCCTCGATGGGCATCCCCTACGCCGAGGTCCTCACCTCGGGCGACATGGACGCCGCGCTCGACATGCTCCGGCGCGAGTGCCTCAAGCCCGCGGCGTCCCGCAAGTACGAGACGCTCATCATCGACACCTTCGACTCCTACCAGCGCAAGCTCATCCAGGAGCGACTCAAGGCCGAGAAGAAGGAGTCCCTGTCCGGCTGGGCCGACTGGGGCTGGCTCGACGGCAAGATGATCGGCCTCATCGAGGCCATCCTCAACCTGCCGATGAACGTGGTGGTCAACCTCCACACCAAGGACGCCACCGAGGACGACGGAGAGACCCAGACCCTCGTCCAGAAGGCCCGCCTCAAGGGCGACATCAAGGACGCGATCTTCCAGGACTTCGACCTGATCGGCCACATGGAGCAGTCCTACATGGCCGACCCGGAGAAGAAGGGCGAGCGCATGCGCGTCCGCCAGATCCGCTGGCACTCCGAGCCCAAGTACCCCACGCTGCGCGACCGCTCCAACAAGCTGCCCCGCTTCACCGACGTCACCTTCACGCCCGACGACTACTGGCGGATCTTCAACAAGATCACCGAGGGGCTCGACGACCTTCCGAAGTCGCGTGATCTGGAGACGCTTGCCGTCGAGGGCGACGGCGCCGTGGTGCCGGGGCCCGACGAGAAGGGCGGCCCCGTCGAGGAGCCCAAGGTCCCGGCGAAGAAGGCCGCCGCCAAGAAAGCGACCACCAAGAAGGCCGCGCCGGCGAAGGCCGCAACGCCCGCCGACGAGCCGGCCAAGGAGACGCCGGCGCCGAGCTCAGACGATGCCGTCGCAACGCCCGTTGAGGAGAAGACCCCGCCGGCAGCTGAAGACGCCGGCGACCAGGCGACCCCCGACTCAACGGACGTTGACCCGATGTCGACCGACGATGACGACCAGGCGGACGAGGCTGAGGCTCTGGTCAAGGCCGAGCTCGGCGGTGTCGACGTCGAGAAGGAGGCCCGCGAGAAGGTCGAGGCCGCGAGCAAGCCGACCCCTGCTCCCACTGAGGCCAAGGCGCCGAAGCACTGCGGCGACCAGCCGGCCTCCATGATCGGCAAGCACGACCCGGTCCCCGGCTGCGGCGTGGTGCTCACCCCCGAGAACGCCGGCAAGGCGCAGATCGCGGTGGTCAAGTACCGCACCTACCTCTGCGACGACGACTTCGCCGCTCGGCAGGCGTCATGAACACCATCACCGTGCCGAAGGAGCGGCTGCTCGCTGCGCTCGTGGAGAACCGCGAGAGCCACCGCGACATCTTCCTCAAGGCCCAGGAGCACTACCGCGAGCGGATGATCGCCGAGCTCGACCGCGCGCTGGAGGAGGCGCGTGCCGGCGGCGAGATCCGACGGATGTTCTCGCTGCCTGTTCCCGAGGACCACACGGCCGACTTCGACACCGCGATCGGCATGGTCGAGTGGGAGGTCAACGACACCGTCGAGCTGGAGCAGCACGACTTCGAGCAGTACGTCCTCAACAAGTGGCGTTGGGCGGCCTCGTTCGCGGCCAACACCGAGGCCTACCTGGTGTCGACGTGACCCGCTACGCCGAGAAGACGACGGTCTCCTCCGACAAGTCCCGCGCCGAGATCGAGCGCACCCTGGCCCGCTACGGAGCCGAGTCGTTCATGTACGGCTGGGACCGCGAGGCAGCGGTGCTCGGCTTCATCGTCAACGAGCGCCAGGTCCGCTTCATGCTCCCCATGCCCGACCGGGGAGCCCGCGAGTTCACCCACACGCCCGAACGCGGCTGGCGTCGCAGCGAGGAGCAGGCCGAGGCCGCGTTCGAGCAGGCCATCAAGCAGCGGTGGCGCGCCCTGGCGCTCGTCATCAAGGCGAAGCTCGAAGCCGTCGAGGCCGGGATCGTCACGTTCGAGGAGGAGTTCCTCGCCCACTTCCTCCTGCCCGGCGGCCACACCGTCGGCGACCTCGTGGTCCCTCAGATCGACCACGCCTACGCGACCGGCACCGTGCCGGCGCTCATGCCCAGCACCAAGGAGTAGAGCCATGCCCAGCAGCACCATGGAGCACGAGGACGAGTGGAAGCTCCCCAAGGACGTACCGCTCCCCGCGATGCTCGCCTCCGTCAAGGAGGAGTCCTACCCGTACACCAACAAGAAGGGCGAGCCGGCCACCTTCACCAAGTGGGTCTGGGAGTTCCAGATCACCGACGGTGACTACGCCGGCCTGCGGGCATGGGGCGACACCGCTCCGAAGCTGACCAACCACCCCGACAACAAGGTCCGCCAGTGGGCCGAGACGTTGCGGGGCTCGGAGTTCGAGCTCGGCGAGGGCCTCGACACCGACGACCTGCTCGGCCTGCCGTGCATCATCACGGTCGAGAACATCAAGGAGGAGAAGAAGGGCTCGCCCGGCGAGTTCTTCTACAAGACGCCGGTCGCGGACGTGTTCCCGATCGACGCCTACCAGCCCGACGAGCCCCCGTTCTGATGGCCACGAAGAAGGTCGTCGCGCTGGCCACTCGGGTCACCTCCGAGGAGGCCGCCCAGATCGACGGACTCCCCTACGGCCGGCGCGCCGACAACCTCCGCGTCCTGGTCCGGTTCGCGCTCGATCACATCGAGCACGTCCAGCCGTGGCTCGACGCCAACGACGGAAGACCGATCGAAGACGAGGTCGTCACCGTCCTCTAGCTCCCGTGACGTCGCCCCCTCTCCTGTTCGGGGCTGTTCAGAGAGAGGGGCGTCGCGGGCAGGTGCCAGTAGCTCAACGGCAGAGCCCTCGCTACCCCGGTCGGCGAGGAGATCCCGGTTCGACTCCGGGCGGCACCACTCCACAGAAGGGAAGCAGCATGCCGCGTTTCGCAGGACAGCGAGCGGACGGGAAGTACCCGTACGTCGTGACTACCCGCTGGCTCGACCAGGAGACCCGAGAACTCGTCTGGGCCCTCGACATCCAGGACGCCAAGGGGCTCTACGGCTTCACCCGCGAGCTGCACACCACCAAGAAGGTCCGCCGCGCGACGGTCCACGACATCGAGGAGATGAGGCATGGCTGAGCAGAAGATCCGGATCGGCCAGATCTGGGCCAGCCGGGACGGCAAGCGCAAGATCCGCATCACCGCCTACAACGCCACGTGGGACGACACCACGTGGGCGAACGTCGAGAACCCCAAGCGCAGAGGCAATACCTACGGCTCGTACCTGCGCAAGAACTACGAGCTGGTGGCCGAGCATGCCTGAGGCCACCATGCGCACGGAGACCCGCGGCCCGCACCTGTTCGGGCTCGCGAAGATCGACGACGCCGACACCCTGCGTCAGGTCCTTGGCGGCTGGTGGCCCGGCATGGACGACGTCCAGCCGCAGCGCCCCCTCGCGCTCGTGGACCGCGGCGGCATCGGCCACGTCGTCGACCCCGGCACCGACATGAACCTCCTCGGCCAGCTGGCCTACCCCGTCCACGTCGTGCACGCCGTGACCTTGCCCGCATCCGCAGTCAAGCCCGCCTCCGAAGCGAGGCCCTACCGCCGATGACGACCGAGACCGATCTCTCCGCCTACCTCGCAGCCAAGGGCCTCCAGGTCCACCGCGCCGCGGGCGCCGAGGTCACCATCCACTGCCCGTGGTGCCCGGACGGCGACCCCAAGGGCAAGGGCAAGCTCTACCTCAACACCGAGTCGTGGCTCTACTCGTGCAAGCGCTGCGACGCCGCCGGCAACCGCAAGACCCTGCTGGAGCACTTCGGCGACCCCGACGAGGTCAAGACCGTCGGCGCGGACCCGATGCTGCGACGCAAGATCCTCGGCGAGGTTGCTCAGCTGGCCCACGAGTTCCTGATCGCGAACAAGAAGAAGTACCAGTACCTGCTCGACCGCGGCCTGACCGACGAGGTCATCCGCAAGCACAAGCTCGGCTACGTCCCCAAGAACGTCGGGATCTCCGAGATGATCCCGATGCGCGATGAGCTCAAGGGCTACGTCGCGCTCGTCGAGGCGGGCATCGTCAGCCCGAGCGGACGCGAGTTCCTCAACGACTGCATCACGATCCCCTACTTCTCCCACGGCAGCGTCGTGCAGATCCGCGCGAAGTTCGTGGACGGCAAGTACCTCACCGCGGGCGGCGACCACGTCCGGCTCTACAACTCCGACACCCTGTTCGGGGCCGACCGGGTGCTCATCACCGAGGGCGAGCTCGACGCCCTGGCGGTGGAGTCCGCGATCGAGAGGGCGCCCGCGTCTGAACGCCCGTTCACAGAGGGGCTGGCCATCGTGGGCCTGCCCGGCGCCGGCTCATGGCCCGACGGTCTGGTGCAGATGCTGGACGGACCGACCAAGGTCTTCGTCGGCCTCGACCCCGACGAGACCGGCGAGAAGTTCTCCAAGAAGCTCTGCGACGAGATCGGCCAGCGCGCACGCCAGGTCCTGCTGCCCACCAACGAGCCGAAGTGCGACTGGACCGACTACCTGCTCCCGCTGACCGACGGCAAGATCCACTCCGGCCACACCTGGGCCGACGTCCGCAACCTCCTGGTCGAGGCCGACCTCGCGGGCAAGCAGATGTTCTCCATCGTCGACATCGCCACGAAGTGGGACCGCGCCCAGTCCGAGCGCCCCGGCCTCAAGCTCGGTTGGCCCTCGCTGGACGCGGTCATCCGGCCAGGCCTCAAGCCCGGCCAGGTCATGGTCCCGCTGGCGATGACCGGCACCGGCAAGACGGTCTGGCTCTCCAACGTCGCGGTCAACCTGCGAGCCAAGCACGTCCTCTACGTCTCGCTGGAGATGACGGCCACCGAGGTCTTCGAGCACTTCCGCCGCATCCACCGCTTCCACGAGCCGCAGGCTGACCGGGACCAGCTGCTCCACGACCTGCGCCACGTTGCCGTTACGGAACGTAACCGCATCGGCAGGGGCGACCTCGGCGACCTCATCCACGAATACCAGGACACCTGGGGAGCCAGCCCCGACCTGCTCATCGTCGACTACCTCCAGTACTACGCCCGCGGCTTCCGCGGCGGCTCGATGTACGACCGGGTCAGCGACGCGATCATGGAGGTGAAGGCGGTCTCCAAGGAGGAGTCCGTCCCCACGATCATCCCCTCCCAGGTGAACCGCGGCGCCGAGCGCGGCAAGCCCCTGCTCCTCTCCGACGCACGCGACGCCGGCACCATCGAGGAGACCGCGGACTTCATCCCCTCGCTTTACCGGCCCGACCAGCTCCAGCCCCGTGACGAGAGCGAGCCCCTCGTCCAGACCGGCGCGTTCTCCGTGCAGTGGCTCAAGTCCCGCCACGGCGGCGCCGGCCGCGTCTGCAACCTCAAGCTGTCCAACCTCTCCCTCGCGATCGTCGACGCCACGTTCGACTCCAAGAACGGCATCCGGGTCGAGCAGGAGAACAGCCTCTACCGCCAGGGCGTGCACTACGCGGAGTACCGCCAACGCCTCGACGACGCGATCGCACAGGGGGCGTTGGTGTGAGCGTTCTCGAGTTCCCTGCCAACGAGTCGGCGCTCTACGACCTGCTCCGCGCCAAGTTCGGCATTGGCTCCTACGACGAGGCCGACGCCAACGTCCCGTGGTTCCGGGCCCGCGGCACCGAGATCGCCAAGCTCAAGAGCCAGATGAAGCGGCGCCGGCTGACCATCGAGGACCTCACGATTGCCGCGTGGTTCGCCGAACGCGACCACCGTCCGATCACCCAGGTCTGGCACCTGTGCAACATCGTCGGCGAGGCCAAGCGGGCATGGCGCCAGGCCAGCCAGGAGACCCCGCACCTGCGCCGCGAGCTCGACGCCGCAGCAGCCGAAGCGCACGAGCGCGGCGACGACGGATGGGCCGCGCGCCTGTTCGCCGCCGACCTGTCCACCGGCACGGTCGTGCTGGAGCAGTGGCGCGATCACATGGCGAGGTCGCAATGAAGCGCAAGGCCGTCGTCCAGTACCTCTCGGTGCCGAAGAAGGTGTCGCTGGCCAAGGTTCACCGCGACCAGGTCAACAAGGCTCACCGGCACGCATGCACCAACCCCTCGTGCCGGCTCACCTACCAGGACAGCTGCTTCACCCCCGAGCGCAACGGGCGTTGCCAGCCCTGCCGCGGGATGCGCCGCACGTGGGTCGACGTCGACGGACTGACTGCCCTCGACCCGCGGCCCTGCTGCGTCGACAACAGCGAGCTGATGACCAGCACCGACGAGCTGGCTCGCTACGAGTGCGCCGGCCCCGGCCCGTGGTTCCAGTGCCGCACCTGCTGCCGCACCCACGGTCACCCCTGCACCGACCCCGATCTCCTTGCACGTCCGCTCCAGATCCACAACCCGGAAGGAACCTCATGACCGACCCGATTCCCGCCTTCGAGGGCCACCCCGTCTCGGCCACCGCGGTGCGCATCACCGGCAGCCTCATCACCGACGACCTCCAGGGCATCGTCCTCAAGCACGACGACGTGGTGCAGGTTCTGACCCAGTACCGGGTGGTCAAGGTCCACCACGACGTCGACGAGAAGTCCGGCGAGATGGTCCGGGTCCAGTACCTGCGTCCCGTCGAGATGGTGCTCGCGCCGATCGACCCCGACGACCCCGACGACATCGGGATCATCCGCGCCATGCCGCAGGCCAAGGCCCTGAACCCCGGCCAGGGGAAGCCGTGAAGAAGGTCCTCGACCCCAACGAGCCCGTCATCACGGTCGTCGTCCAGTGGGGCAACACCGACGACAAGCTCAGTCAGCGCGCATGGCACCACTTCTGCGGGGAGGTGACCGACCTGCTCCAGCTGATCGGCGTTGACCAGCACTTCCTCGGCTACAGCCAGCCCAACGAGTGGTGGCAGAACGCGTGCGCCGTCATCAACGTCCGGGTGCACGACATCTCTGAGCTGCGCCACAAGCTGGCCCTGATCGCCACGGCGTACAAGCAGGACTCGATCGCACTGACCATCGGCCGCACCGAGTTCGTGGAGGCGACGCTGTGAAGGAATGGTGCAGGGTCTCGCGCGCCGGTGACGGCAAGGTCGTCGTCACGGTCACAGTTGTCGAGGAGAACCTCTCGGTCCGCTGGTCGGTGAAGTGCTTCCGTGCCGGCATCGTCGCGGCCGTGGGCGAGGCCCGCCGGAACGCGCTCGCCTGCCTCAGCGAACTGGCGGAGGCGGCATGAGCGCCGTACGACCAGAGACCACGCGGACCAAGATCCTCGTGTTCGGCAACGACGGCGTGATCGTGCCGCTCAAGAAGATCGCGCACATCGCCAGGCAGAGCCCTACCAGCTGTCGCATCCACCTCGTCTCCTACGGGTTCGTCGACGTGACGATCCCCTTCGACGAACTGGTCGACCAGCTCATCGGGATCTACGGATGAACGGCATCCAGATCACCGGCGTCGCCTTCGAGGGCGACCGCCTGACGATCTCCTACATCGACCTGCCAACGGACGTTCGCGTCCAGGGCCAGGTCGTCATGCAGCGCCAGGTCCAGCTGTTCATGAGCCACCCCGACTACAACGAGGACGCTCTGCGTCTCCACGACCGCGTCGTCAAGGTCCTGCGCAACGCGCTGGAGGACTTCGAGGCCAGCGAGCCCTACGTCCCCGAGGAAGACGACGACGAGGACGACGAGAGGGGCATGGGCGAATGAGCAACCGCCGGAAGCTACCGAGCGAGAAGGCCAGGCGACTCCGCTGCCCCAAGTGCCGCGAGAAGGACCCGCAGGGCAAGGACGGCGAGTACGGCGTCTGGATCTGCCAGCGCTGCGGTCACACCTGGCCCAAGACCCCGTAACACCCCGATCAGGCACTCAGTGGGAGGCGCCATGCAGTTCACCTACGACCACGGCATCCCGACCGTGGAATCCGCCATGGAGCAGGCGGTCGGCTACTTCATCCGCTCCGGCAACGAAGCCATCGACGGCGTGCTCGATCGCGCAGTCGCCGAGGTCGCCCGCGTGGCGCTCAAGGAGATCCGGGACATCTTCACCAGCGAGATGAGCACCCTGTTCGACACCGAGCAGGTCGCCCTCGACTGGAACCAGGCCGTGGAGCGGTGCATCCAGCTGGTGGAGGGCTCGCTATGAGCGCCGACCTCATGCTCTGGGGAGAGCGCGGCGGCGGGCTCCACGTCGGTCCCGAATTGGCGTGGCAGAAGCGCGCCGCATGCGCCACCGCCCCCGAGCCGGACCGGTTCTTCCCAGGCGGCGGTGCCCCCTCGAACAAACCCAAGAAGGAGTTCTGCGCGCGCTGCCCGGTGCGCGAGGAGTGCCTCGACTGGGCGCTGGCCCACGAGGAGCAAGGGATCTGGGGAGGGCTCACCGAGCGTGAGCGCACCAAGCTCCTCGCGTCCCGGCTGCCTGCCCTGTTCACCATGAAGGAGCCGAAGTGACAACCATGAGCGAGACCGAGGTCGCCGAGTCCCCGCAGCTGCTCACGCCTGACGACGTGGCCGAGTGGCTCAACGTCAAGAAGTCGTGGGTCTACGCCGCCGCAGCAGCCGGCACCCTCCCGGCAGTGAAGGTCGGCCGGTGGGTCCGGTTCGATCGAGACGTCGTACGACGCTGGATCGACGCCGGCGGGGCCGAGTCATGATCTGGGCCGGCATCGCCCTCCTCGGCGTGATCGCGCTCGGGCTCTGGTGGGCGGCGGAGCACCCATGAGCATCGAGTGGCACCGGCACGAGTGGGCTGAGGCGCAGCGCAACATCCAGCTCAACACGCTCGAACGCGACTTTCGGAGCATCACCGGCGACGACACCATGCGCGGCAGCCAGAAGATGGTGCTCTACCGGCTGGCCCTCGACTCCAGCACGCTCCGGCTCTCCGATCTCGACTTCTGGGAGGGGCCGTGAGGCGGTACTACCGCGACACGGACGGGCGGTACGTCGCCGAGTACAAGGTGACCGGCTGGCCGGCCGGCCTCGTGTGGATCGGGCTGATCCTCACGGTCTCGGTGCCGTGGTTCATCGGCTTCTTCATGATCTGCCGCTGGATCGTGGAGGTGATCTGGTGACCTGCGTCGACTGCGGCAACGACAACGCATGCGAGGGCTACCTGGTCTGCTCGGGCTGCCTCGAAACGTACGTTGACCAGCCCCCGCCCACAGCTGCGCCGGCGGCCGCGGCCGGCAACCCCGATCTCAACGGGCGTTCAGACGCCCCTGTCTTCGACCAGCTCGACCAGGCGTTCGAGCTCGACATGAATCCCAACGGCCGTTCTGGGGTCCGGCCCGGCGAGCGGGTCCGGGTGCAGACCATGTGGGGCCACGAGCTCGGCCAGGTCGTCGACATCCTCCGCGGCAAGCCGAGCGAGGGCGCGTTCCCCATGGCCGAAGTTCACATGGAGAACGGCGACACGATCTACGTCAACGTCGCCCGCTGCACCAGGGAGGACTGATGCGGAGCCTGCGGGCGTTCCTGCGCGACGTCATCTACCCGTCGAGGTCCCACCCGGTCCTGGTGGACCAGGGCTGGAGGGTCACCAGCTACACGGTCGAGCATGACGGCCAGCTCTCGCCGGTGCCCTCAGCAGAGGTGACCGCGTGGTGCTCCTACTGCGGCGTGCAGGTCGATCTCCACAACGACGTCTGGTGGCAGACCGGCACCTGCGGGGCGTCCTGCCCCATGAACCCTGGCGGGCCGCACGTCCCGATCTTCCGTGAGCCCGAGGTCGTACCCATTCACGACCGCGAGGCGTTAGAGGAGTGGCTCGACTCATGAAGGTCCGCCGCTGGGACGAGGTCACCTATGCCCCAGCGTGGGCGCTCGTTGTCCTCGGGTACTGCCTGATCGAGCTGGGCCGCCGGCTGTGGCCGGGGAAGGACTCCTAACCCCGCAAAGAAGGCGGCAAGGAATGGCGGCAATGCACATTTCTGCACCTGCAAAAAGATGGGGCACCTTGACAGTTACCGCGCCCCGGAGGCAGGACCAAACTCCGACCACCTAGGTCAAGGCGGCCTAGGCGGGAGGGAGTAAGGCATGAAGAAACTCATCCTGGGCGTGGTGGTCTCGGTGGTCGTCGCGCTCGGCTTCACGGCCGCGACGCCGGCACCGGCGCACGCCACTGACGGGTACGGCACCAACTACGCAGAGAAGTGCGGGTTCAGCCTGACTTACCTGAGCGCGTACTGCCAGCTGACCTTCACCAAGTCCATGAGCGAGACGATGAAGCAGCACATGGTCGTCGGCGAGACGATCGCAGCCGTCGCCGCGTACGCGTGCAGCAGAATCCCCCGCTGGGACATCGCTGTAGCGTGCATCGCGGAGCTGACCTTCCAGGCCGCGAAGACTCGGGACGCTCTCAACGACGCGCATGCCAGCTCGCAGAAGTGCTTCGCCTACCGCGAGTACGCCAGCGGCTACGCGGAGGCGGTTGCTCCGAAAGCCAGCTCCGTGACCTGCAACTTTGGCGTCCAGTGCTGCGACGGCGGGTCTGGCGGCGGCGGGGGTGGCGGGGGTGGCGGCTCCTGGCGCGAGAACGCGCGGGCTGTCACCATGGGCGACAAGCGCCCGGTCGCCGCTATCGGTCCCGGGCTCGGATCAGGGGGTGGTTCATGGTGACTCTGAACAACGAGAGCAGCACCCGGCAGCGCGTGATCCTTCGCGCAGTGTCGCTGGGGCTGGTCGCTCTCGTGGTGGCGTCGCTGTTTGGCGCATGGAAGCTTGGACTCGTCCTCGCAGCGGCGGTGATGGTGGGGTCGTTGATCCCACCGTTCAGCCACTGGCCCAGGCGCCGGTAGCCACACGCAAGACCCCCGACCGCACACGGAACGGTCGGGGGTCTTGTCATGCAGGCTCAGGGTGAGTGGAGGCTAACGCGGAACTCGGCCGAAACTCGGTGGGCCGGTCGCGGTGGCAGATCGCCAGGTCGGCCTCCAGCTGCGCGCACGCCACACACCCGGGGCGGAAGCCCAGGGTCAGGTGGTCGTGCAGGCGGTCGGACATGACTCCATGGTGAGGTCCGAACGGGCGTTGCGCCAATGCATATGGCGGCCGTGAATGTCGGTTGGGCGGCGTCCGAAGTACCAGGCATGAAGTTCTGGTTCGTGAACGTCGACGGCGACATGATCTTCTCCGTCGACACAGAGACCGGCGATCTCGCTGCGGCCACAACCGACATGACGGTCGGTCTGCTGCCCGACGTCCAGAGGCTGGGCGGGCTGGTCAAGGTCGGTGACGAGCTCTGGGCCCGTTACGTGCCTAGGACTCCCGACGAGACCAAGGTGTTCAAGCGGGTGAGCAGCGACCTCAGTGCGGTCGGCACGGACGTCGCGGACATCGACTACTACCGCGACGTCATCGGCACCGACCCGGCCTTCCGGTACAACTACGCCGAGGGCATCTACGACGAGGCTCACGGCTTGGTCTGGGTGCCCTGGCTGGTGCTCCACGACGACTACTCCGGTGCCACGTGGGCTGCGTTCGACGCCACGGGCGGCACCCTCCAGCACCGTGCGGGCGACCCGTTCACCGCCTTCGACGTGTTCGCGGTGGGCGACTCCTACGCCAACTGCTGCTACATGAAGGACACCTACCTGTTCACCGGCTACGACTTCACGGCCGGGCGGATGCAGGTTCAGGCCCAGTACGACGGCGCGACCCTGCTGCCGATCACCGGTTTCAACCACACGCGCAGCGACGACAGCGTCTACAGCTTCTCCCAGGTCGGCGAGTGCACCGACGGGCTCGTGTCCATCTACCACTGGGTCAACGTGGACGCCACCCACGACGAGTACGTCCGCGTCTGGGCTCCTGGCGACTTCGGCTACACGCCGGCCGACGTGGTCCCGCCGACCGCCACGGCCCTGCTCACCGAGATCCCCTACTTCAACGCGATGCACGCATGGCCGCTGTTCATCTTGGAGGGCGACATCACCCCCGGACCGCTCGCCGGAGAAGTCTGGTCGACGAACGAGCAGGAGGTCGGCGCGGTCCGCGTCGTCGGCGACGAGATGTACTACACCTCCATCGGCAACACCACGACGATCGGCTTCCGGATCTGGAAGATCAACCTCCTCGACGGCCAGATCACCCACATCTACGACGTGCCCCACTTCTGGGTGCTCAACGACGGGACCACGGTCCTGACCGAGCCCGACCCGGAGCTCGGCTTCTACCAGGAGGTTCGACGGGATACCCCGCACGCGATGGTCGTGGGACCGGCCGACCCGGTCGCCACCGACGACTCGATGGGCACTCCGCGACGGACGTTCCTGCGCGGGCGCTGAGGGGTCACTGCTCGTTGAGCCACCGCTCGATGTCGGACTGGTCTTTGAAGTCCGGCTCCTCCCCGCGCCGCGGGGTGAGCGCGCCGCCGACCATGAGGTTCGGGGCGAAGAAGAACATGCTGCCGATCAGCAGCAGGCTGACCGCGTTGATCCACGCGCTGTCGGAGATCAGGAAGCCGGCGATCGAGACCTGCCAGGCTCCGACCGTCCTCAACGTCCGTTTCAACGCGTGGCGTCGGGGCTTCGGTGGGAGGTCCATGGCGGTGAACAGCAAGCTGGTCGTCCGCCACAGCGAGAGGGTCAGACCGACGACGACCACCGACATCGCGATCTGGAGCGTCTGGAGCGTCACCGGTACGGGTTCCCCTCGGGCATGCGTTCGAGGGTCCACAAGATCCGGGCACCCGCGGAGAGCTTTGGCGGACAGAGCGCCATGACGGCCGCGATCCAGCCCTCCTCCCACCGGTCGGCCGAGATCTCCTCGGGGTCGGCGTAGTTGCAACGGGTGTTGTCACCGCACACCGTGCAGGCGTACGTCTCCTCCTCCTTGTGGAGGCTCAGAGCATGCCCGCACGTGCAAGGGTCGGTCAGGCCCACGGTCAGAGCCAGATCCAGTCGACGCGGACGAAGTTGTACTGGTTCGGCTGGAACATGAGCAGCTGGGCGTAGGCGATCGCCTGTCCCTGCACGTCCGCCAGGAGTCGGCTCACGTAGTCCACGGGCATCGTGGCGATCGTTTGCGTGCGGTTCTTCTCCTCGGCCTCGGCCCACTGCGAGGAGGTGATGAACCAGCGGCGGGTGAGCTCCTCGATGGGTTTCATGGGGATGAGGCCGGCGGTGACCTCGATGGCCGCGGTGGCGGTGGCGCGCTCAGGCATTGGGATCGAACCCGATCCGCTTGAGCTGGGCGATGGTGTTGAGCATCCCCCGGCCTTTGCTGCCCGGGGTCACCGGCATGGTGACGAAGGGCCCGCCATCTGGCGGGACCACCCGAACGTGGCCCGAGCGCTTCGTTGCCCGGTGGATCGTGAAGCCTTGATCCACGAGTTTCTTGCGGAGGTTCTGCATGTCGGATGCCATATGTCCAGCCTTCCCGAGGTGTCTAGAACTTCGGCGACGCTACCCCAACGCGCGTTCAGGACCTGAGGCTACGGCGAGCCACCGGTCGCGCCACCGCCTGCTCATCGTCCACCTCGCCACGCTTCACCCGCCGCAGGGCAGAGACCCCGCGGGTCTCGGTGTTCCGCGCCCTCGTGTACTTCTGGGTGGTCTCCATCTTCGTGTGGCCCGCCAGCTCCATCACCACCGGAAGGTCTGCGCCGCCACTGAGCAACCAGCTGATGTTGGTCGCGCGCAGGTCGTAGACCCGCAGCTGCCGGATGCCCGTGATCTCGTGGGCGCGAACCCATACCGAGCCCCGGAACGTCATCCGGCTGAACGGGACGCCGCACGGCCAGGCCTCGGTCCGCTGGATCGTGCGCGCCGTGACCCGGCCGGGCTTGCCCTTCTTCGCCTTGCGCGTGACGGTCGCGGGCTTTGCGAACAGGAGGTCGGAGGGGCCGAGGCCTCGTTCCTTCACCAGCACGGCGATGGCCGCGGCACACTCTGGGGTCAGAGTGATCTTCCGGGTGATCCCGGTCTTGGTGTAGTTCTTCGTGCGGAAGCGAGTGCCGTTGTCGTTGACCCCCTTCCACGTCTCCACGATCGTGCGTTGGATCGTGACCGCCCGGAACCCGAGGGTGAAGTCCCCGACCAGGACGCCCTGCGCCTCGCCGACGCGAACGCCCGTTTCCGACATGAACAGCACCAGCGGGCGCCACCAGGGGTCCATGGCCTCCATGAGCCGGTCGACCTCCTCCGGCTCGTAGATCGTGACCTCGCGCTTCTGTCGCTTCGGCAGCCGAGTGCCGGCGCAGGGGTTCCGCTCGATGTAGCCGTCGCGCAACGCCGAGGAGCCCTCGCGCCCGGCGAGGACCGTCTGGAAGATGAGGAAGATGCGCATCACCGTCCACGGCGACAGGCCCTTGTCGCTGAGCGACTTCACCCACGCCTGAACGTGCGTTGGCAGGATCTTGCGCAGCTCGACGTCGGCGAACCTCGGCGCGATGTGGCACTTGTACGTCGACCGGTAGCTCACCTGCGTCTGGTGCTCCAGCGTGCAGTTCGGCCACCACACGTCCTCGAAGTACTGGCCGAGCGTGACCGCCCCGTTGGCCGGGTCGTACCAGACCCCGCCACTGATCTTTAGCTCCTCGCGCTGAGCCATCTGGAGGGCAGCCTTCTTGCTCGTCGCCGAGCCCGCCGTCCGCTTCTTCCCCTGGGCGTCGAGGTACCGCCCCCGATACCCCTTCGCGTACTTCTCTGTCCACGCCATGAGTCCACCTTCTCGGCCGTAACAAGGACTTTCGGCTCCCCCGATTTCCCCCGATCGCCCCCGATGGGGGTCTACGGTGGGTCGGAGAGGGCCTCTGACCTGCGGTTTTAGAGTCCGCTCAAACGGGTCACTGGGAGAGGCAGTACCACCAAGAAGGCACCGTAACCCCCCATTTGAGCGTGAAACGACTCTATCTCAGTCGGGTTCAAGGGGCTGATTCTCCCCCGATTTGCCCAGTTCTCCCCCGATTCTCCCCCGATTGGGCCTCGTCGCAACGTCCGTTGAGAAGTCATTGACCCCGGGGCGAGGGTGGTCGTATGACACAGGCCAGTGGGGTCTGGAAGGCAGTGACGGGCGGCATGACGAAGTGGATGGAGGCCGCCCCTCCCTGGCTCCAACGCACCCTCGAAGATGCGACGAAGTGGGCCGGGATCGAGTGGTCTCGGGACAGCCAGGACCCGCCGAAGCCGATGGGCCAGGACGGTCGTCGAGAGGTCTCGGACCTGCGGGGCGCGGAGGCCGTGGGCTCCTGCGTCCAGGCGGCGATCCCCGAGCACGACGACAAGTGGGGCTACCACCACCCGGCGGAGGAAGCGCTGCACGTGGTGATGCTCGACATCGACCACAACGCGATCCTTATCCCGTCCTCGACGCCGGGCCACCACCACCTGATCGTCGGCATTCACATGCCGTGGACCGACTATCGCGACCTGCTGGAGACCGCGGCCGAGGTCGGCCTGATCCAGCGTGGTTACGCGGACGCATCGCTGGCCCGAGGCGAGTCCTTCCTGCGGCTGCCGTGGATTCGCAAGAACATGGAGAAGCAGGACGCTCAATTCGCGTTGGCCGAGTGGCTGGACGCCGATGACCGGCCGGCGGAGCTGCAAACCCCGGAAGCCCTGGCCGAGTGGCTGGCGCAGGACGACTAGAGATCCAGGGGCGGCTGGAGTGGTGGGCCGTTCGTCGGGTCGGGGAGCTGCTCGACGAGCACAGTGACCCGGGCCCCGATGGCGTTGGCGTACTTGATGACGGTGTCGAGGCGAGGGCTCTGCCGGTCGGCCTCGAACTGCGAGATCGTGGGTTGAGCAAGACCGAGGCTGTCGGCCACGTCGGCCTGCCGGAGTTCCCGAGACCGGCGGATCGCAACCAGGGCCGGGACCAGCTGGTCCAGCCTCACGACGTGGGTGGGCCGTTCTTCCCGAACCGCTCCCACGCAGCCTGCCGGCTGACGCCCAGGGCGTCGCCGATCTTGGCCCACGAGAGGCCCTCCTGGTTGTGCAGGCGGGCGGCCTCGATCTTCAACGCGCGGTCGACCTCGACCTGCTGGTCCCGTAGCGCGATCAGCAGACCGAAGGGAGTGTCAGCGGGTGTAGCGAGGGAAGGGACTGCCGTGAGCGCGGGCGGGTCGGGCTTCTCGATCCACCAGTCCTCCGGTTCGTTCTCGATGGTCATGCGTGCTCCTTCACTGGTTGAGCAGCCAGCAGGTCGCGAATGTCGAGACGGTGTTCGCGACGGTCGAGGCGGTGAAGCCCACCTTGGTCATCTTCCACAGTCGCTGGTCCTTGCTCTGGATGTAGAACAGTGCCCCGAGGTTGGCAAGCCAGAGTAGCCACGCTCCGACCAGCATGACGAGTGTTACGGCCCTCACGACGGAGGAGCCGGGCACCACGTGTCGGCGAGCCGGAGGAGGGCGAAGGCCACGGTCATCTCGTTGGCGCCGATCGTGTCAGCAGCCTCCGTGATGGCCCGGCGTACCGGCTCGCGCAGATCCGCGTCGACCCGGTAGCCGGTCAGCACGAGGCCCGCTGTCCACGACGCGCGCAGCGCTTGGTTCAGCGGGCAGTCCTGATGGCACCAACAGACGTAGTGGTGGGCAGGGTCCGGCTCGACCGGACCCTGCCCTTCCTCGTCAACGCCCATTGGGAGGTGTTCCGGCATGAGTCCTGAGTCGAGCCCGAGCTGGTCCCAGAAGCCGGTCATGAATCGTTCGCGTCCTTCGGTATCGGCACGCCGACCGCTCGCAGGTCATCGAGGATGTCGGCCATGGTCTCGCCTCCAAGTACGACCACCTTGGTCACCCGCTCAGGGCTCCCGATCTCGTTCCACCCGAAGGCGATCGGCATGTCCTGTGGGAGCCGATCGAGGTTCTCGCGGGTGAGGCCGATCCACAGGGTCTGGTCGCCGCTGATGTCGTGGGTGACGAGCTTGAGCATCAGTCGATCCGCTCGCCGGTGAGGCCGTGGATGATCTGAGGCACGAGGTGCTCCGGGATTGCGATCGAGACCTGCGCCCAGTCCACGTTGCCGGGCTTCCCACCGGGGGTGAGCCCGCGCACATGGATGTAGCGCACCGGGATCGGCGCATTGTCGTGGAGCATGACGAGCCCCTGACTGGTCGCACCCTTGAGTAGGAGCAGCTCCCCGTCCGCGGGCACGCCAGCCTCGTTGAGCTCGCCCAGGGGCGGAAGCCCGGTCGCCTCATCGGAGGGGTCGATGTCGTCGAGCGGGCTCACGCCTCCTGAACCTCCAGGGCCTCCTCGACCTCGCGCTGGTACTCCTCCAGCCGACCGACCGGCAGCGGGTGCGGGATGATCTCGGTGCCGTACCGGAAGATCGACAACGAGCGTTCAAGCCTGAGGGCGTAGTCGTTGATCGCCTTGAGGTAGACCGCGACCGTGACGGGCCTGCGAATGGCGCCCGGGACGTGGACGTAGCCGGTGTCGGAGACCAGCCAGCGTCGCAGCGCCAGGATCGGCGAGCGCGCCGGCAACATCACGCCGTCACACAAACGGGCGTTGAACTCCTCGACCGTCGAGGGGCCAATGTCCGTTGGGAATGTCCGGAGGATCAGGTTCACCGAGCCGATCGGCGTAGTCGCTCCGAAGCGGGAGATCGCACCAGCGATCATCCGTCCCGCCTTGAGCGCGGCGTACGCGGCAGCCTGCCGATCCTCGTCCTCCAGGTACTCCAGGATGTCGGCGGTCGTGACCTGTCGGTCCAGGGTCGACCACTCGCCACCGGTGGACCCGACCAGCTGCTCGTAGACCAGCACGGTGCGCACCATGGCGGCGAGCACGTTGGTGTCGGAGTAGCCGGCGATCTTCAACGAGTCTGCGGGGCTGCGAGACGCGCCCGTGTCGATCGAGTGGAAGACCTCGCCCGGCACGTCCCGCATGACCATCACCTCGACGGTCTCCCCGGACGCGATGATCGCGAGCAGCCGGTGCTGCCCGTCGAGCACCTCGCCGTCGGGTGAGAGGGCGATCCCTTGGTGGGTGACCTGCCACTGCCCCGACAGGATGGCGTGGGTCAGCTTCTCGACGCGAGCCTTGCGGACACCTCGCTGGTTGATGGACTCGCTCTTGTCGAGCCACTTGCGGGCCAACGACGGGGAGACCTTCTCGATCTTTGCTCTCATGCCTTGCTCGCTTTCAGGTAGCCGTCGATGCCGACGAGATCTTCGATCCACTTGAACCCAACGCCCGTTCGGCGCATCACAGCAGCTGCGTGGTAGCCCTGCTCGACCAGCCGACGAGCCCCACCGATGGTGTGCCCCAGCTTGGGGTCACCTTCGTAGGGCTCGAACAGGTGTCGCTCGCGCTCACGGTACTCATCGTGACCGTCGCAGTTCACGCAGCACGGGCGGTTGAGTTGCATCTGCTTCTCGTGGCAGTCCTTGTACGACGACTTGCATCCAGGACAGGCGTACCCCGAGAACAGCCAGTTGCCCTTCCAAACCGAGGTCTTGACGCGGACCTCGACCTTGGGTTGGGAGAACATCGCACCAGGAGCGGCCCCGAGCCGCTCGGCTTGCGCCATGCGCTCGATCCGCTCCTCGGCGGCGCGCGCTTCCTCCAGGGCGGTGCGAACCCGGGAGTCCTGCAAACGGTTGTTGCGACGAGTCACCTGCTTGGCGGACCGAGCCGGGGTGTCCCGTTTGGAGCCGTAGCCGCCGGTCGACTTCTTGGTCTTGGTGCCCTTGTTCTTCGCGCGGATCTTGTCCGCTTTGAGCCGGCCCATCAGCCGTGCTCCGCGATGAACGTGTCGAGCGCGTCCCGGACGATCTTGGCCTGCTCGACGTCAAGGTGTGGCGCCGGGTCGTCGAGCGACGGGTTCACACAGAACAGCCAGACGTAGGCGGCGTCGCCCGCTGAGGAGAGCTGGACTCGAACGGTGCTGCCGTTGGAGTCCTCGAACTTGCAGAAGATGTCGAACCCGCGGTTGGTGTACTCGCGGCCTTCTCGCTGAGGAGCGGTGTTTTGAATCCGGACAGGTCTTGATGTTGGGTCCCCGATACCCATTCGCGATCATTTCCTCCGTGGGGGGTGAGAGGTAGTGACGGCGGTCACCGTAACGCGTGTCAACGGGCGTCGCCAGTCCCTCTCGGAATGCAGTCCGCCACAC